>Ga0302296_1002317_pt1 | contig 12944 bp, 10 predicted proteins | sample III_Fen_N3_1_FD_194546 | JGI IMG/M metagenome (GOLD analysis project Ga0302296, IMG submission 194546) | Peat permafrost microbial communities from Stordalen Mire near Abisko, Sweden - III_Fen_N3_1 | ecosystem: Environmental > Terrestrial > Soil > Wetlands > Permafrost | place: Sweden: Abisko... | reverse complement strand
TCCTGTAGCAGAGGAAAATATGGCGTTACTATTGAATTATTGCATCAATGTGTTTTCAAATGCGGCAGAACCTGTTGCCGTTCGTGTTCATGCCATGCAGGTACTATTCAACATCGCTCAGCAAGAGCCTGATTTTTCAGGAGAACTAATCGAACTGATTGAACACGAAATGGAATATCATGGCTCGGCAGGATTAGTTTCGAGAGGAAGAAAATTGTTGAAAAAATTGGATAAACACAGAAAATAAATTCAGGATGAATGATGTTTTGCATTCAATATAACAAAAGACTTGATTTGTATTTCCATTTGGCATTTTCACTTAATGTAATCCTGACACTCTTCCCAGTCAAATTATGTAAGTTTCAAAAAAGACAAGACATTGAGGACTAAAGGCTAATGGAGCTGAAACGGATCTACTAATTTTAAGCTAGAAATAAACATTCTGGATTGAAGAGAAAAATTAGCCTAAAACCGATGCTGAAAAAATAATTTTTATATTTTTGCACCGTCTTTAAAGAAAAGACGACGAAGGATTGACCCGTGGTGTAATTGGCAACACAACTGATTTTGGTTCAGTAGAGTCCAAGTTCGAGCCTTGGCGGGTCAACAAAAACAAACAGTTAGCTTCGGCAAACTGAAATTTGTTAAACTTTATAGAATTGTCCTGTGGTGTAATTGGCAACACGTCTGATTCTGGATCAGAAGAGTTCAGGTTCGAAACCTGACAGGACAACTGATGATCAACCACTTGCGAATATTTCGCAGGTGGTTTTTTATTCCTTGCCAACGAAATTGCCAACAGTGGTGGATTTTATATCATTTTGGAGAGAGAATGGTGGAATTTAACACCGACCTAAACTGTTTGTAATCTGTCCAAGATAGCGTTCAATTTCCGATTTTAACATGGAACGATAGTCACTGCACGTATTCAAAACAAACTTAGAGATTTTTAAGATAATATATTAGCTATTTATGTCATATTTAATTATATTTGGATAATATTTTAACCAAATAACGATGTATTCATTAGAAATAACTCCACGGGAGGCAAGTCAAGTACTGGCTGAAAGGCATCGCACTTTACGAAAGCAGTTAAAAATGTCGCAGGAGGAAATGGCCGAACGTTCTGGTGTATCTCTGGGCAGTTTAAAGCGCTTTGAAAACACCGGAAAAATATCGATGGATTCTCTGCTGAAACTGATGCACCTTCTGGGACGACTAAATGAATTTGACAGCCTCCTACTTCCAAAAGAAAACCTTGACGACGTTAAGAAACTATTTACAGAATAAATAATGGCTGGTATCAATAAATTATTCGTATCACTGCTTCTCGAAGGTAATACCTTTGATGTTGGGGAACTGGTACTTTCCGACCAAAAGATCTATTTCAGGTACAATGCCGATTTTCTGAAAGCCGGGCTTAACCTTTCGCCTATAAAGCTCCCCTTTTCAGGTGATATAGTAAGTGCCAATAAACAACCATTCGACGGGTTGTTTGGGGTATTCAACGATTCATTGCCCGACGGCTGGGGCAGGCTTTTGCTTGATCGCACCTTGTCTGCCAAAGAAGTTGACATTGCAAAGATAACTCCACTAGACAGGCTGGCGTATGTCGGATCGCGGGGAATTGGAGCTCTTGTTTACAGACCGGAAATCAAACCCGAAAAGACAACTGACCCTGTTCCCGAACTGGACATCATTGCCGCTGAAATGAACCACATACTTCAAGGCACAAGCTCTGAGATTATCGAGGAACTGTTTATCCTCGGAGGCTCTTCCGGCGGTGCCAGGCCAAAGATTTTTGCCGCATACAATCCATTGACCAACGACCTGATACATGGGTTAGACAACATACCGGAAGGTTATGACGAATGGATCATCAAATTCCCGTCTTCTTCGGATAACAGGGAGATTGCCAATATTGAATTTGCCTATCACAAAATGGCCCTTTTTGCAGGCATTGAAATGAGCGAATGCCGTCTTTTCAAGGGAAAATCAGGACAGGTATATTTTGGGACAAGGCGGTTCGACCGGGTAGCGGGTAAACGTCTGCATACACACACCGCATCCGGCCTTATGCACGACAACTTCAGGATGAGCACAATGGATTACGGACATCTTATGGATTGCGCTTTCCGGCTGGAAAAGCATGTGAAAGCTTATGAAAAAGTTTTCAGGCTGGCAGCATTCAATGTGTATTCCCATAACCGGGACGATCACAGCAAGAACTTCTCGTTCCTGATGAACGAACAAGGGGAATGGCAGTTTGCCCCTGCCTATGACCTGACCTTTTCATACTCCGGGTATGGGTTTCACAGTACCATGATAGCCGGAGAAAGCAAAAATCCGGGACGAAAAGAACTTATGAAACTGGCTACACATTTCGGATTGAAAAATGCAGGTCCCGTTATCGAACAGGTTCAGGAGGCCATAGACCAATGGGGAGCAATTGCCAGTGAACAGGGCATTACCAAAGAAACAAGAAATACGATTCAGTCAGCAATGGATAAGATCAGGGATTAAGGAATTTCGCTTGCTTTTTTTTGTCCTTCGAATCCCTATCGAAAGGAGGTCGGAATATATGAAAGCCCTGGAAAAAGCCAACGTTGAAGGAGACATAACTGATTTTACAAATTTTATCGGTTCTTTAATAATCAGAAACTGATTACAAGAGGGTTTCGGTTTTAGCAACGTTGGATATTTTGAAAACTTTTTCATCAATTGCTTCTTTCATAATTTGTTTGATCCATTCCGGTGCCAGTTTAATATCATGAATTAAGAGCTGACGGCCTTCCTTTTTTAATAGTCTAATGATTTGCTTTAATTCCTTTGGATCGACTTATCCTTCCCCCATTCCCTAAATCTCTTTCAATAAAATTGCAAGAAAGCGAAACAACAACGACTAGAGAAAATATTGTCCGGGGCTGAGTAATACAATTAATAATAAAACCTCAAATAAAGATCTTAACAGATTACTCTGTTAAGATCTTTTTGTTGGATTGGGGCTATTGTTTTATTTTTAGAAATTTACCACCCCCCAATATGCTTTTTTGGGTTGAAGATTTGCATCGAAAAGTAACGGGTAGGCTTTCCTTCCGCCTCTGTCAAGCCAGCTGCCTCTGTCAGAAATATTCCAGAAGGTGACTCCGGTAATTGCACTTTTCTTTTCCCTGAAAACTTTAAAAGCCATTTTATAAAATTCGGTCTGTTTCATCTCCTTTTCGGGGGTATATGTTTTTGTTGTATCTGATCTGTTTCCTAATGTTGTAACATCAAGTTCGGTAAACTGCACTTTTAAACCCAGAGATGCAAATCTGTCTATTGATTCCTTGATCTGCTGTTCGTTAGGATCATCTAAACGCCAGTGAGCCTGAAGTCCTATGCCTTGAATTGGCACACCCTGTGCGAGAAGCTTTTTAAGCATGTTATATATCTTTTCTCTTTTAACCGGGTTCTCGGTATTATAGTCGTTATAAAAAAGGATTGCGTTTGGATCTGCCTCGTGTGCCCACTGGTAAATTTTTGGAATAAACTCATCACCACATATCTTGTACCATGGCGCTGTTTCTCTATAGATTTTGGTCGTAGATGCAGAGTCAGAAATAATTTCATTCAGGACATCCCATGCATATACTTTGCCTTTGAAATGAGAGACTACAGTTGTTATGTGTTCTTTCAGTCTGGCAAATGCAATCTCTTTTGAAATCTGATTTCCCTGGGCATCTTTGGTCATCCAGGCTCCAGTCTGAGTATGCCAGCATAGCGTGTGACCGCGAACTTTCATCCCATTTGCCTGTGCAAAAGCTACAATTTTATCAGCCGGTTCCCAGTTGTACTTGTTCTCTTCAGGATGAATAAGTGCCGGTTTCATGACATTTTCAGGTGTCAGGCTGTTAAACTGTTTCTTTATTAGTTCACCCTGTTCTCCTTCGATATTAGTTGGTGAAACTGCGACTCCAATAGGAAAAAAATCCTTGTAGTAGTCTTTCAGACCTTTTGCCTGATCCTGTTGAACGGAATTGTTTTCATTTTCTGTTCCCCCGAAACTGCTCAGAAGCAATATTGCTGTGACAAAGCAAATGACAGAAACGGATAAAATCAATGTTCTGGTTGTAAACACTCTCTTTTTCATTCATTTAAGTTTTAAAGTTAGATTAATAAATTGGTCTATTAAGTATTAGGAAAAGATCATTGAGTATAAATTATAGTTATGCCTGACTACTTCCTGAAATCAACAAGAACATCACCTTTCTTCTTAGTCAGATCAATCTCTTTTGAGATTCCATTTACAGTTACCTTATATTTTCCGAAGAATGCAGGTGTTGAAAATACTCCATCTTTGCCGGTAACTCCGGATTGTTTGGTCCACCATTCTTTAAATATCAGATTATGATAGGCTTCGGCAAGCGGTGTCGGAGACCAATCACGCTTATACATTGACGACGAAGGGATCCAGTTTGCCCCCTCCCAAAATCCCCACATCAGTATGCCTTCCACTGCCGGGTGGGCAAAACATATTCTATAAAAATCAACAATCTCCTTTGCCTTTGATTCTTCTTGCTCAGGTGTCAATTGAAGTGACTTATACTTGGAACGCATACCGGGCAGATTAAACTCGGTAATACGGATTGGTATCTTAAATTTGGCCAATGAATCCAGGGCATTTCTTAGCAATTGTCGGTCGAATGTTTCCAGATGGCTGTGTGCCTGTATCCCGATACCAGCTATAGGAACTCCCTGTTTTAGTAATTTTCGGATATGCGCCATATATTCTGGAAGTCCAATACCTAAAGGAGAATCGTTAATCAAAATATCATAATCATTTACGAAAAACTTAGCATCCGGGTCGCCATTGTGTGCCCATAGTGCCATTTGTTTCGTTATTTCAGGACCAAGCCGGTCTTCGTAATAATTTCCGTGGATCATCTCATTGTTGAGGTCATATTCTGCAAACCGTCCCTTATAACGCTTCGTAATTCCTTCAGCCCTTTCTTGTATTCTTTGTCTGAGTTCATTGTCACTCAATTCAGCAACCCATTGTTGAACATACTGTTGACCTGTATTGGGCGATTTGAAAATTCCCCAGAACAGGTTATGTCCTCGCAGTGGAATGTGATTTTTCTCAGTCCAGCTTAAGATTGAATCTACTACTGAGTAATTCACCTGATCCTTGCGTGGCTCCATAATCATCCACTTCAATGCATTTTCAGTTGCTGCCGCATTAAAATTCTCTAAAAACTTTTCCTTGAATTGCTTTAGATTATTAGGAGACATACCACCAGCCAGGTTGTTTGGTATTGCACATCCAAACCAGAATTCGTGGCTCATCTGTTCGACTGTGACCTGGGAACCCTTTTTGGCCTGTACTACGATTTCACCTTTGCGGTTTTTCGCTATAGCTTCATTTAAACCAACATTCTGAGCTTTGGATTCCGGCGAATATATCACCGCCAATAAAATAATTGCAAGAAAACAAACAACGATTTTTTTGAATAAAAGATTACGATTTTCCATTTGGCATTTCTTTATAACAGTTGGTCCTGTGCTCAAACATTCGGTTAAGATCGCAAAAATACGATTTGGGATAAAACATCAAAAATTTATTTTTTTTTAAATTTATTAACATTTATTTAATAAGTTAACATTCCTTAACAAATTTAGATATATTCGCATTAAGAATTTAAGATTTCCTGATGTACTAAATTGGAATAATAAGAAGCAGATTGATATCTACGAAGAAGGAAAATAAATGTAAAATGATTTTCAATTAAAACTAATTTCAATTACATATTTAATTTAACCTTAAAATTTTGTTTGCCTATGAGAGATTTTTAACAGACGCAAAAACAGTAACCCTTAATTCTTACTGTCTTAATTCTAACTAATTAAAAATTTAACCTATCTAAAACTTCGAAAAGTTATGGAGAAAGATTCTATTCTTCGGGTATTCTCATACCCCATGTTAAGAAAAATAATCGCAGTAACCAGTGTTGTTTTTTTGATTATTGCGGTTGGTCCCCTAAACGTATTTGCCAGTGCACCTGAAAATGAAACGCAACAGGCCTCTATTTCAGGTAAAATCACTGATTCTACTACTGGCGAATCTATCGTTGGAGCAAATATTTTGGTACAAGGGACGACTAAAGGTTCCATTTCAGATACGAATGGAGCATATACATTAACAGGTGTCGATCGGAACGCTAAATTGGTGTTCTCATTTATCGGCTATGTAACTCAGATTGTTCCTGTTTCAGGTAAAGCAGTTATTAATATTGCTCTTGACTCTGACACAAAAGGTCTTGAAGAAGTAGTTGTTGTCGGTTACGGATCTCAGAAAAAGCAAACATTAACCGGCTCAGTTGCAAGTGTTAAGTCCGCCGAAATATTGTCGACAAAAAGCAATAGTATGGCGGCTGCTATTGAGGGTAAGATTCCTGGTGTTCAGATCCGTCAGCAGACTGGTGAACCGGGAACCTTTAACAGCCGAATCAGTGTAAGGGGTTTTGGTACTCCACTTTTAGTAATTGACGGCGTAGTACGTGACGGGATGGATGATTTTGAACGATTGAATCCGGAAGACATCGAGAGCGTATCGGTTCTGAAAGATGCTGCAGCGTCCATTTATGGTCTTGGTGCAGCAAATGGCGTTTTCATTGTAACAACAAAAAAAGGATTCGCCGGAAAGACAGAGTTTTCATTTAACACGCTTTATTCAACTAAGACACCAACAAACGACTGGGCGAATGTAAACGTTGACGCGTATACAATGAGGTATATGTGGAATGAAATGTCAAGAAACTCGGAAAATTTTGCGAATGTGACGAATGCGACCGAACTTGCAAAATGGAAAGATAATACTCTTCCTGGGTACACTGATTACAACTGGTGGGACAATACGGTAAGAAAATATGTTCACTCAAATGAAATGACCCTGAATGCAAGAGGCGGTAATGATGTGATTACTTTCTTTTCAAGTTTTGGGTATAATAATGACGGTGGCTATTTCAAAAATAATGAGCTTTATCAGTATAACAGATACACGTTCCGTAACTCTATTGATGCTAAGCTTGCCAAGGGACTGAAGATGAATGTTTCATTTTATGGCAGGTCTGAAAAAACGATCAATCCGACAAAAGGATACAACCAATGGACATTCAAACGAATCATTACAAACGACCGCGGAATAGGTCCATATACATTGGATGGTCTAAACCATTATACCCAGGTTCCTTCGGAAAATACAAACATATTTGCCGAATTGTCGAAAGATGCATCAGGATATATAGACACACGGAAATTCCAGTATCAGACTACGGTTGATATTAATTATGAGGTTCCGTTTGTTAAAGGCCTGTCAGTTGGAGTGCTTGGCGCTTACGACGGACAGATTACCGATGCAAGAACCCTGTCGAAGAACTTCATATTGTATGATTATGCTACGGGTACCCCAAAGACCACAGCAGTAGCTCCTACAACATTTCAGCAGCAACTCATAAGCTATGTCCGGAAAGAGGTTCAGTCAAAAATGTCGTACAAGGGAAAGTTTGGCCAGCACAGTATTAGCGGGACATACGTTTTCCAGGTCAGGAGGATCGACAATAACGATGTGACTGCAAGAAGGCAATACGATGATATCTTCACAACGGCTATTATAAACCAGGGAAGTTTGACCAACCAGACTACTGCAGGTTTTCGAACCGAAGAGGCCTATCTGTCGCACATCGGCAAGCTCAATTACGATTATAAAAATAAATACCTACTTGAAGCAAGTTTCAGGAGAGACGGCACATACCGGTATGCGCCCGCCCAGAGATGGGGAAATTTCCCGGCTGTTTCGGCAGGATGGAGAATCGCAGAAGAGCCATTTTTCAAAACTGCCCTTCCGATGGTATCAGACCTCAAACTGAGAGCATCGTGGGGTAAATCAGGACGTGATGCCGGTAATCCTTTCCAGTATTATGAAGGATACGGTTTCGGCAATATCGCCGGTGGCTTTATATTTAACCCCGGAACCCTTACCTTGGGTATGGTACCTCCCGGAATTGTTAATTCAAATCTGACCTGGGTAAATACAACCACTACTGACCTTGGCTTCGACCTGGATATGTGGAAAAGTAAGCTGGGAATTGTATTTGATGTATTCAAGAGGAACGAGATTGGTCTGCTTGCACAACGCGCTGCCGCGTTACCCAATACCTTCGGAGCATCGTACCCGCAGGAGAACCTCAACAATCAGTATGAGCAGGGATTTGACATGAGCATTTCGCACCGTAACACCATAGGAAAATTCAGTTATGGGATTACGGGTACACTGACCTATTCACGTACCTATCTAACGCACGTGGAGCGCGCCCCAAAACAGAGTACCTGGGATGTATGGAAAGATGGAAGCGACACCTATTATGACAAGGGACGAATCCAGGGCAGAGCTTTCATGCAGGTGAGAAATGGTATTTATACCAGTATCACTCAAACAGCAACAGCACCACTTAACGGTGGAAACAGCGGTAACTACAATGTACTACCCGGTATGGATATCATTGAGGATACCAACGGTGACGGAGTGTTAGGCGCAGATGATCAGATGCCAATAAGCTGGTCAGGTGCCGGAACTAACCCGCCTTTGCAGTTTGGACTCAATCTGAATGCCAGCTACAAAAATTTTGAACTAACCATCAATATGGCAGGATCATCATTGTTTACCATGTCAAAAGGTAGAGGTGATCAGTGGGGATATGGAACGCAATATCGGTTCTTCCTTGCAGAATATATGGACCGCTGGCATACAACGAATGACACCGATAATCCATATGATCCGGCAACCGTATGGACACCAGGAAAATGGGAAGCGCTTACAGTAAACGGCAACGGTAATCAAACCGGAACTGCAACTGATAAATGGAGAATGGATGCTACCTATGTCAGGTTAAAGACTCTTGAGATCGCATACAATGTACCTGCAAAATATGCAAAAGTGATTGGACTCAAAAGTGCACGGGTATACGTAAATGGGTACAACCTGATTACCATCTGCAACCCATTTCTTAAAGACATGGACCCTGAGAGGGATGAAGGAGCTTTTGGCGCAGGTAATACCTATCCTCTTATGCGATCATTAAATTTGGGTCTGAATATTAAATTTTAACAATTACTGAGATGAGAAAAAGTTTAATATATATAACAGTTTGTGCATCCTTTCTGCTTCTTGGAGCATGTAAGAATTTCCTGGATCTGGAACCACTTGACAAGGTGTCAAAAGATTACCTGTTCTCAACTCCGGCAGGGGTAAAAACGGTGTTGGCCGACTTGTACAACCGGATGCCGATGGAAGACTTTGTTTTCCATCCTCAAAACGGGTTTAACCAGCATCCGGGAGTTGGAGGTAACGGCGACGGTGGTTGGAGCCTTGCTTCAAATAGTGATGAAGCAGTTATTTGGGGACCAAACGGATATACCAGCAATCCAGGGACAGATATTGCTGAGTATTGGGATTATACAAGTATCAGGTTTGTAAACAAGTTCCTTAATAACTTAATCGATCTTAAGGCAAAAGGCTCGCTTGATGAGGCATCGTATAATCAGATGTTTGGTGAAGCTCATTTTATCCGTGCCTATATGTATTTCACATTGGCAAGGCGTTACGGCGGCGTTCCCATCGTTGATCAGGAGCAGGCTGTACCTACTGATATTGCTCAGGTACTGGTTCCCCGCTCAACCGAAAAGGCAACCTGGGATTTCGTGATCGCCGAACTTGACCTGGCAATAGCCAACCTGCCGGCTGCGAGGCCATCGGACGCATTAAACCGGGCAACTAAATGGGTGGCTCTGGCGCTTAAATCGAGAGTTGCTTTGCATGCAGCATCTGTGGCTAAGTACTGGAACAAGGCACCTTTGACAGGTCCTGCAGTAGATGCCAAGCTTGTTGGAATGGCAGCGACCGATGCTAACGCTTATTATTTGCTATGTATTGATGCATCGAAAAAGATCATGGACAATACCTCGTTTGCACTTTATAAACCGGCACCGGCAAGCAAAGAGGAAGCAGCGAAGAATTACCAGGATATATTCGAATCAGCAGCGTATTCAAATCCTGAAGTAATCTACCTGAAATCCTATATCGACGGCTCCGCCAATAGCGGCCAGGGACATATGACTGACTTCTGGTTTTACCCGAAACAGTTGACGTACCAAACTTCTTATATGTCATCGAGATGGGGTACCACCCTTGATGCTGTTGACGTTTTTGAAGATTATGCCGACAATGGTGTTGGGGCGAGCGCTCCGATAAAGACCGTTACAACTGGTGGCGAGGGTTATATTGTTGCCAAGGCCGGTCAGCTAACCAAGGCCACTATTGCTGGGTATTCCTTCATCTCTTATGACAGTCAATTAGACCCTTTTAAGAATAAGGATGTGAGGTTAACCGCGAGTGTTCTGCTTCCAGGCTCAACTTTCAAGAGCACGCTGATCAATATGCAGGGTGGTATGATCAAATCAGACGGCACACCGGTTATCTATACCGATGGCGTGGCTACCGGTCTGGATGGGAAAACCTATTACAGCTACGGGTCGAATAATATCAGCGGGTATTCAGCATTTGGCGCACTTGGTACTGCACAGGCAAACTACAGCAGCACCGGATTTGCACTGAGGAAATTCCTGCAGGATACCAAGGCTGTCACCAACCTTGGGAGCTTTGGCTCAACTCAGTCGTGGATTGATATGCGCCTGGCAGAGGTTTACCTGAACTATGCTGAAGCTGTTGCTGAGAGCGGACAAGGTGATGCAGCGCTGGCAGCAACTAGTCTGAATGCCATCCGTAAAAGGGCTGCTCATACCGACGTTATTCCGCTTACAGTGGATAATGTTTTGAAAGAAAGACGCGTTGAGCTGATTTTCGAGGATTTCCGCTACTGGGATCTGATTCGCAGGAGAGATTTTCACACCAGGTTTAACCAAACCAGGAGATTTTCGCTTGTTCCGCTGCTGGACTTAAGGCAGAATCCTCCGAAGTATGTTTTCTTACGCACTCAAAACTACTATGATGATTCACAAAATGGACTGACATTCACGCAGAAACGTTATTATCGGATTATACCGGGCGTTTCCGTGAATAAGTTAATCCAGAACCCTGAATATTAATCTGTAAAAATTTATAGATATGAAAAAAATATATTATTTGATTTTCTTCAGTGCAAGTCTGCTTTTTGGAGTAACTTCTTGCCAGGTAGACAACTTCCCCGGCCCGGATGCACAAGTCTATGGAGCAGTAAAAGATAGTCTCGGAGGTGGTCTTGTTGAAACCGATATCAATTCAACCACCGGTTCTTTAATCGGTGTTTATGAGCTGGGACAATATGCGGCAAACCCCGTGCGTAAAACCTGGTTTATTAAGCAAAATGGAGAATACCGCAACAACCTTGTTTTTTCAAATGATTATAAGTTTGAATTTTTAAGTTGTAATTTCTTCCCCTTTTCAATAAATCAAACGGTTAACCCGGGAGAAAATAAAATTGATTTCACCGTTGTGCCTTACATCCGCATCAAGAACCTTACAATTACGTATGATGCTGCGGCCAAAAAGGTCAATGCCTCATTCACACTTCAGGGTGGAAGAAAGAGTGTTAAAGTCTCAGGGGTTAAACTTTACGCCTATACCGATATGTATGTAGGTGAAAATGTCAAGAAGACGCTGGTCACCGGAACTGGTAAACCGAGCCAAACCCTCAGCGGAGCGGCACAGACGATCGACCCGGCAACAGTATACACGCTATCAATTGACCTTGCTGCAAACCAGGGTACCGACAAGAATGGATTCGGCGTACACCGGGATTATTACTTCAGGGTTGGCGCAATGGCAGTTCAGGCCGGCGTGGGAACCATCAGGTATAATTATGCACCTTATGTTGTCATACCGCTTTAAGATTTTATCGTTAAAGCGATTAAGCAACATTTAAAGAGTCTGAACAGATTAGTGGTTTAGACCGAATACTTTGAACAGGCAGTGCTCTAAAAACAGATGCATTGCCTGTTTTTTTGTTTTTTGCCACGGGAATAATAGTGCCGGATGTCATTGCGAACCTGTCGAAGGGTTTCGCGTGCCTCTGAGATGTATTCGGGAGCCTGTGAGATGTGTTCTCGTGCCTGTGAGATGTGTTCGCGATCCTCTGAGATGTGTTCGGGAGCCTGTGAGATGTGTTCGCGTGCCCGTGAGATGTGTTCGCGATCCTCTGAGATGTGTTCGGGAGCCTGTGAGATGTGTTCGGGAGCCTGTGAGATGTCTTCAAGAACCCGTGAGATGGAGTCTATTTATTAAACTGTGGAGTCTATTTATTAAACTGTGTCAAGTGAAAAAACTTCAATAAGTTTAACACTTAAAAATACAGGCACATGATCACAGAAGGAGAAGATATTTTACTATCGATAGCCAAAGTTCTATCAACAATTTTCAAACATAAATTGTGATTTGCGGCTGGCAATTGATATATTTATCGTAACCAATATTTCAAACCTTAATCCTCATGAAACGAGCCATTAAAGTATCCGGATGGATTTCTCCAATTCTTGTAATAAGTGTTTTCACATTTGGACTGATTTCCTGTTTAAAAAAGACTATTCCAAGTGAGGATAAGCCTGGTATCGCGGTTCTACTGATCGATACGGACCGGAAAATGGGAGACATTAAGGAAGCTGTCTACGGGCAATTTCTTGAACACATTAATCATTCAGTAGTCGATGGCTTATTCGCAGAACAGGTTCGTGGACAAGGTTTCGAAGATAAGGATTTTGAAACCTATTGGAAATCGTTTGCTGAGAAGGGCGAAGTTAAAGTGGCTGATATTAAGTTTGAAAATGGTGAGAAAAGCATAGAATTCAAGGTCAATGGCGGCACTGCAGGTATTCGGCAGGGCAGGTTTTATTTTCAGGAAGGCTATGATTATAAT
>Ga0302296_1002316_pt1 | contig 12949 bp, 8 predicted proteins | sample III_Fen_N3_1_FD_194546 | JGI IMG/M metagenome (GOLD analysis project Ga0302296, IMG submission 194546) | Peat permafrost microbial communities from Stordalen Mire near Abisko, Sweden - III_Fen_N3_1 | ecosystem: Environmental > Terrestrial > Soil > Wetlands > Permafrost | place: Sweden: Abisko... | reverse complement strand
ATTGGGCAGACCAGCCGAAGCCATTCCATACAAAAGCCTGAGCATATCCTGCGGGCAGCAATACCCCACTTACGCTGAATGAGTTGACGCCACCTGTATTGGCTATGGTAACCATCCTACCGGGGGTAGCATCGGTCATTGCCGTGGGAAGGGTTAGTGCAAGACCGGAAGCAGATGCCGAATAATTGAAAACGGTATAATCAGCTATATCCGTATAGGTTAAAGCAGTGCTTGAAGAGAGTACTGCTGAGGCCGGGTTAGCTCCCAAAATAGTCGATCCGGCATTGTGAAACGTCGCCATAGGTTTAATTATACCTATCCCCACATTTCCCAGGTCCGTATTGTAAATATCTTTTGTTGTACCCAAAACACGAGTCCAGTCGATTGGTATAGTAGAAATAGTTCCTTTGTTATCCACCACGCGCACTTGTGCTACCATGTATGAACATGACAAAAGGAAGCTAAACAATAATACATAGATTGGCTTGTTATAAATCAGACTCTTCATTTTTTGCTTTATATTAAGTTTGTTTCGCGCTTCCTGGTTTCAGCAAACCGAACAATATTATCATACTGTTATTATCAATTCTGAATTAATGATCCTGAATTGTGTATTCTGCATTAGATTGATAGGTCGTTACGCCTGTCAAATAGAGAAAAGCTGCCGCATCACATCGTACATGATACGATGCGACAGCTTTTGAAAGAAAACACAGGTTTATTATTTAGCCCAATGTACTTCTATAACATCTTTTTCAATAAATTTCCAATCTTCATCAACTACGACGCTTGGCTTAACGTTGACAACACCAACAGTCGAAACGGTATATTCATCGGTAGCAAGCAGTTTGATACCATTTCTGTAAACCGACACTTTGCTAATATCAGTCAACTGAACACCGGTAGGAAGTGTCAAAGCGAAATCCTGAGCTGAAGCACCTACTTGTCCCACCGCTACAGCAAATTTTTCTCTTCCTGAAGAGACCAAGTCACCTAGTTTCAATTTTTTCACTGCACCGGTCCCTTCGTCGCGTACCAACAAGGTAAAGCCGGTACCCGCACCATGTATCGATCCATCGGTGGCATCAGTCGATGCAGACAAAGTAGCAACATCTACCAGCCCAAGCCCATCCAATGCAAACACTTTTCCGGTTGCGTCGATGTACGTATCAGCAGTTAAAGTACCTCCCAACTGCCAGGTAGTGGTAGTAACATCATTAGTTGTGTTTACAATCTGGGTCAAACCATTGTTTGCCTGCAAGTACTTAACAGTACCTTTGTTGTCTACTACACGAACCGCGGCTTTATTTCCCGCAACATTTGTTTTGGCATCGTTTTTTGCCACGTCTGATCCTACTGCAGTCTGTGCATTCACAGCTGCCGACAGCCCAATTGCAAGACATAAGCCTGCAACTCTCATTTTTTGTTTTTGTACAAGATTCTTCATTTTTTTTTAAATTGAAATTGTTTAATAAAATTGATAATTAAATAAAACTATTTGGATTGAATTATTTTTATTTCATCGTCCACATAACATGAAGCAGGATTTTCCAGATCGATAGTTCCACCGCCTGTTACTCCGACAAATTCTACATTTATACCATTGCGGTATACCTGTATTTTCTTAATGTCGGTAATGGTAGCGGGAGTTGCAAATCGCTTCTGTCCATCAGTAGAGGCAAATGCTATAGACTTATACATGGTAAGCGATTGACCGGCAGCACTCAACTTTCGAATCACCCCGGTACCGGGTACAATAACCAGCATACTGTCGGTGGAGGCATCACCTGTCTGTATACCTTGCAATGACAAGGTATTGACGGACGAAGCGGTAAGAGTAGTAGGCGCAGTGAGTACACCTCCTAATTGCACCTTACCATTGGTGGCGGTCAAGCCATTATCGGCTGTTGCCAGTATCTGAAGCCCCGGAGAACTGGCCACCCCATTCACAATGGAAGTCAGTACGCCGTTGACGATAGTCAGCTCATTATTTTTGATAATATCCACACCAATGCCGGTCACTCCATTTACAGTGGTAGAAAGTTTATTTCCCACCAAAGTATTCGATACCGTAGTGGCGCCGGTAATAATGGTTGTCAAATCGGCGGCATTTACCACATTCACCCATTGTGCTAAAGTTGTATTCCAATAGTACATGCCTTTGGGTGCAGCACCCGTTTCGTTGAAAATTAGCATCCCACTCACGGCTGATCCATCCAACGTCCAAACATGAACATCGTCCAGCGTAATGCGTGGTAAGCGAAGCCCTTTACTCAGGCTTTCCAATTCCAGTAAAGATCCGGGTTGAACAACCGTAGGATTATTTCCCAGTTTGTTTTGAGCGTGCAGGTGTCCGCAGCAAAAAGGAACGAATACAAGAACGACAAACAGTTTGAATAATTTTGAATAATTTTGCTTCATGATTCTGAGATATTATTAATATAATGTTGTTATTTGTTTTGTTTGATTTTTATCAAATATGGATACGTTAATATATCTTCTTCTTTTATTAGTTCCACACTTGTTTATAGCTACACTAAATCTGTTCAATTTTACTCTTACCTACTTACTTTTATTTTAACGCAACAAAGATAAATTGCTCTTGCCTTTTCACAATAAATATCAAAGAAGCTAAAAGGAAGCAAAAATATGTTTTATTGTTAAATAACTACATTTCAACATATCAGTTGGGTTTCATGATACTATTTTTTATTTATGCATATATATAATGTCGCTTTTTCATCAACTATATTTTCATTTCATCACAAAAACAAAGATATGGTAACCAGATAACTACACAATAAATATTGCAGAAGCAAAAAGGAAACACCCATGTTAAATATACATACTGCCAACATTCGGATAGTTTGATTTATATGACTCTCATCAAAGCAGATAACGGTTCAATGCTGTAACAATCATTTACTTTTATTTAAAAAACAAAGATATAGTTAACAGACAGATACACAATAATTATTACAGAAGCAGGAAGGAAGCATTATAGTTAAATGTAATCATTACAACTATACGAGTAGTAGAAAAGATATAATGTTGTATTATAAGACTAATGATTATCCGCATAATGATCTGTTATGATGAATTGAGAATTTAAGAGTGTAGCGCTAATCTTAGTAGCATGAGTTCGGAATAAGCAACTTTATAAGCTGCTTATATTCATCTATTTCAATTCTTCAATAAGGTTAAATATTGAATGGGGTCTGGGTGTCTACTAAGGTTAGAAACTTTGGTTTTGTTGTAGGTGCAACGCACTGTAATATTTGTAGTAGGAATTTATGACAAAAGAAACAACCAAAGGTGTAGCGCACCGTAATATCATGTGCAAAAAAAATTGAGATGACAGCTATAAAAACCGTTGCATGCTGAAATACTAAGTGTGATTGTATTGCGTTTACATATAGCAAATTAAAACCTTTTCAGAAGCCCCTATATAAGGCTCTAGATTTTCATTCTTTGCTTTTGTGTTTCTTTTGTGGTAAATTGGGTTTGAAGTCCACAAAAGAGAACATGTATCGATTTTTCTTTTAAGGAATGTGACGAATACAATATCGTATTTTTAGGAAGAAACGCTCATGATTTGAGAAAAGTATATGTCGGTGCTCTGCACCTCTTTTGTTTCTTTTCTACTTTATACTACAAGGATTTTAGTGCTCTGCACCTTACTTGAAAAGATTCAAAGGGATAACATCCCGAATTGAAAATCGGCGTAGCCAAATACCACGAATGTAACGCGTGGCATTTGTACAAAATAATAAGAGCCCCGAATTGAGTTGTTATCATATTCAGTCTTTTCACGGATTACACCCGTGGTTATTCATATTCAAGTCCGTTCGACTGAGCTCACGCCGAAGTCTCACGCCACAGTCTTTGAACCTGCAAAACAGATTCAAAAGAATCTTATCACGAACTCAAGTTAAATAAATATGAGAACAATTGGATACTGAGTAGTAACCTTTGTAATGTTACAAAGAGCATATTTGTAGTGCTACAAAGACACTCTTTGTAACGCTACAAACTGCTTCATTAGCAGGAAACGATACTTTCGTAAAACGTCACCTGCACAACAAGAAACGATAGTACTAAAAGTTCATCAAATAACTCGTTAAATTTGTTTCTGAACCTAGGCTGAGTTTTTTGCGGAGCCTTGTGCGCGAAACCCGAACACTATCGAGAGTTTGATGAAGAATGGCAGAAATCTCTTTTGTATTCAAATTCAACCGGAGGAATGATGCCAATTTCATTTCGGCAGGTGAAATATCCGGATGCTTCTTTAGCAGGTTCTTATCAAAATCGGCATGCACGTTCAAAAAGTGTTCATCAAATTGCTTCATCGCAGAACTCACAATTTTAGCACTAAAATTATTCTTTACATCATCTATAATCTCAAGAATAGAAGGAGATTCAGACTTTGACACTTGCAGTTTTACTACCGTATCCAACAAAAATTCATTCATCTCTGCCAATCGAATGGCATAAGAGGTCAGGCCAAGCTCACGTTTATTAATCTCTGCCTTATAAAAGCCGGAAAGTTCAAGAATAGATTTAGCACGAGCCTTTAGCTCATCCATATCAAAAGGCTTTCGAATAAAATCAATAACGCCATATTGATAAGCCAATAACAAATCCTCCGTTCCCGTTTTAGACCCGGTAATCATAGCAACAGGTATAGTTCTTAACATGTTGTCATTCTTTAAGTATTGTAAAGTATCGAGTCCATCCATAACAGGCATACTCCAATCCAACAATATAAAGTCCGGAGTAAATCCCGGGATCATATTAATTGCATCCAAACCATTGTTAGCAATTGCCACCTCATAATCATTTTCCAACGTAAACTTAACGACCTCAATATTAAAGTCATCATCCTCAACGAGTAGAACTCGTCCTTTTCTAATCATATTTTCCATAAATTATAAAATTTGTATGTATTTCTCATGCACTAATCTTATCAAAGTTTAATTACTTGTATCTGTATTATTGTAAATTTTAAATCTATATATAATTTCAATTCCTAATAGGTATTAGTTAGTCAACACCGGTAGCCGGTAGCGTAAATGTAAAACAGTACTTGGTAGCAGCCGTATTATTAACCGTAATTTCACCTCCATTTAGTTCTACAAATTCTTTGCATAGCAACAATCCAAAGCCCGAGTTTATATTCGACTCGGCACATTGATTCGAATCAAAATCATCAAAATCGAGACGTTTGCCTAGCTCTCTATCAACCCCAACACAATCATCACATATAAAGACTTCAATTTTATTCACTCGTCTACGAATCGTAATTTGTAGGATCTCATTTAAAGACATAGGTCTTAATGCGTTGACACACAAGTTTTGAATAACAAACCCAATCATATCAGCATCAAAATGGGCTATGCAGTCAACCTGCTGGGATACCTGTATTTGAATATTTTTATGAGCTGCCAAATGCTGCACCTGAGTAATTGCATTGTCAATCACCTCCCTCACGTTATATTCGTGAGGAGATCTTCCTATTTGTTTAAGTTGACTCTCACTCCAATTCAGTAAATTTTCTACTAAAAAGCGAGAGTTAAGACTCATATTCTCCATATCGTAAATCCAGGATTTCACCTGATTGCTATCCCACGTATCATAGGATTGCTTCAACACACCAACGTAATTTACGAAAGACTCGAAAGGATTTCGCAAGTCGTGTGCAATAATAGCATATAGCTTATTCTTAAATCTCATCTCCTCAGCTAGTCTTTCGCTCAAAGTAATCATAACAACTAGGATTAGTCCATATGTCAGCAACGATGTACACACAGTCGTCAATATGAGCAGAACTGCCATCATGCTACTATTCTCCACCGGATTAATAGGTCTGGTAATTATATAAAAAACGGACCATACCAAGTGTACCACAACATACGCGCACAAGCAATAAAAAACGGATTTCCAAATTGGCGATAAATGCAATAATTTATGTTGTAGTTTTAGCTCTTGCGCAAAAATTGCATACAAGGCAAATAGTAAAAAGCTACCAGTCAATAAACGCATCCAAACAACATTGAAAATCAATGAAAATACTATTACGTTAATCACTGCGAATGATGGAAATCCAAACAGTATTGTCTTTTTTATTGGGTTTCCAATAAACTTTTGAAATCCGGCAAAGAACAAACATTCGCCTAGTATCACAAATAAGTTATGTAGCAAAAAATACAGAAAGTCAACCATTGGAGTAGCTGAATAAGGGTAAAATGCAGCAATAAATACTCCAACACCCGTGATAAAACTCCCATACGCCCAATAATCAATCCCCTTTAATGTGTCTACTCTTAGCTTCAAATTGACTAATAAAAATCCTTGTATCAATTTTACGATCGCAAGAATAAACAATAAAGAGTGCGTGCAGGGTGTAATCATAAATATATATCAAATCACTAAATAATTAATCTATAGATAATAATAATAAAACAACAGGTAGATTTCACTTAACAGAACCTAGTTTATTGCCGAATTTATGTGCATTCACATTTTGTCAACAATTTCAGGATACTACATTTAATTCAACGTGTAGTCAAAATTGCTACATAGCAATAATAATAATTACCAGTAGTTCGACCCCGCAAAAAACAAATGTTCACATAAAAATCAGTATGTCAAAGTTAGCATAAATGCCAATGACTCCAACAAGAAGATAGAAGCAAAAAGGAAACGCAAGAGTTAAATAAATAGAGATTGGAATAATGTCACCGATACTTAATCGTTGCCGGATCTCAAAAAAGACATGAAAATAATACTACAAAATTGATTATCTGTATAATGGCTTGTTATGATAAATTGAAAATTCAGGAGCATAGCTCTAAAATCTGATTAGCATTTAAGGTAAAGAGATGATTGAGGAGCATAGTTCTGCTATCATTGTTCGCCTTTAGTTGATAGATGTCACCGCTATCGCAACTTAGTTTTGGCAAAACATCCTTTGCTACTAAGATTTCAGGACTACGTCCCTTGACATCATCCTTCCGTTGAATAATCTATAACAGTAGATCGTGTTGCGGATAATCATTTTACAAAATAGCAAAGAAAACAAGAAGCAACTATTTTTTATAACAAGCTCCTGCAACTATAAATCAATGAATATCAAAGATAATTTATAAGCTATGCTAAATAAAGGGAGGGCTGGGAAAATCAATACCAACATGTAGGCACGACATTATTCAATACTCAACGCTTCAATTGTTTTGAGATTGTATATATAATATAGCTTTATATTCATTCGGTATTGCATCATTATTTATCAAATAATGATCAAATAAATAGATCAGCTGTTCTTCAAGAGAAGACCAAGCGTAGTCGAGTGCTTCGTTAGATAACGGACACAGGAAGTTCCTATTTACTGCATGCACATATCGTAATTCATAAGTCTGTCGAAAATACCCTAGCTCTTTAATAATTTCGTAGGGAATAGCCCACTCCGAAGCGTAAGCCTTTGATAGCATAATTACGGTAGATTCAAAGTCGAATCGAGCGTCGATATCAGTTGGAATAAAGTAACTTGCATTTATCATAATAAATGAATCTAACCATTATACAGAATTTATTACGTAGCCTTGTCAATCTTCGCTACACAAAAAGAAATAGTAAAAAGAAGGTCAACTAAGATTGGTGGACTATATCTATATCTGAAATAATATATTTCAATATAGCACAACGAAATAAATATTAAATTTATGATTAGTTCAGCCAGCTAGTCTCAACACAACAAATACTTTTAATTAACCTGACACACAAATAGGAATAAATCGTCAACTATAATAAAATCAACAACTATTAAATTAATAATTTAAATCAGTCGATCCATTTTTATTTGTATTTGACAAATATACAGAGGAATCAAAGTTTAACAGCAAACTAGTAGGGAAGGAAAAAAGAAGCTAGTAACATATCCAACAACTATTTTTCACCATTAAAGAAATCGATAGAAGTAATTTATTTACTAGCTATTTTTAGTGAAGTGTCTTAAAATCATCAAGAAACATAAGTTGCTATAGGCTATAAGTCAATCAAAACTCTTTTTTATATCTTAGCATAAAAAAAGCAACAGATCGTGAACAACTATAACAAACATCGCATAAATATCAATCGCTGGTGTTACAAAATTTTAAATCGCCCTTGAATGTAAAAAAAAGAAGAGGTGAAGCATTAAATACACGTATCAATAGAGAAATTGACATCAAATAACCAATAGCCCATCAACTAGCAGATTGAACACCTGAGGCATTAGTGGTCATTGGTGTAAATTCTTCTCAATTGCCGAATATGTCCTAACAGACTATTTGGATTTTGAGACAAGGATAAACTAGGGGGCATGTAACTTACACATTGCACAACAAAAGAATTATATAAATCCGAATTATTATGCAAGCTATTGAATTAAAGGTGAGAGAATACTACAAGTCTGATGGCAGCTATTTGAGGAAAAAACGTTCACAAGCTCTTTGGTTTTATTGGAATAGTGGACGAACTGCACATTGGGGGTAATAATGGCAATGTAAATGCAAAACAACTTCCGACATTCCGAGTGCTCCTCACCCATATTTCGCCACCATTTAATTCTATAAATTCCTTACACAACAGCAACCCAAATCCAGAGCCTTTTTCACCGTTTGTACCATAAGTAGAATAATTGGATTTTGAATCAAAGATCAGCGCTAATTTATCCTGCCCAATGCCAATACCATTGTCGGTAACAGCAACTTCAATCTGACTCGACTTTATTACAACTGAAATCTGTATCGTTCCATCCGGTGGTGTAAACTTAATAGCATTCGTACACAAATTACGTATGACAAGTGTTATCATATCAGCATCAAAGTAAGCTTTGGTTTCTGGCTCAATTTGAACCAGTAACCTGTTCTTTTTGTGATCTATCATATATTTCAATGAAAGTGCAACTTCGTCAACGATATTATTCAATGTATTAATGCTGGATTGAACTCTGATTTCATTGAGCTGACTCTTACTCCAATGAAGTAAATTTTCAAGTAAGAGTCGGGAACTGGACGTCATTTTGTCCATATCGCCAATCCAAGTGTTGACCTTATCAGCATCCCATTTATCATACGATTGTTTTAAGATACTTATATAGTTATTTAAGTTGCCCAATGGATTTCGTAGATCGTGGGCAACTATAGCATAAAGTTTGTTTTTGGCTTTAATCTGTTCGTCTAACTCATCATTCAATGAAGTCGTGACTATTAAAATTAGATTATAAGTAAATAACAACAAACACACTCCAAGTATTGCATATAAATAGATTGAGACAATAGAAGGAACCCCTAGTGGATTAACTGGCCGAAAAACTAATGCCGAAACTAATCTTATCATCTGAGAAGTTGCAAATAAGAAATAAAAAATGGAATTCCACCGAAACAATGAATTCAATGACTTCTTTGGACTTTCGAATAATTCAATTGTACAAATAGTGCACAGTAAGAACATAAAAAAAGCATTAATGGACCATCGAATCCAAAGAATTGGAAAGAAAAAGGAAAATACAACAGTGTTGATTGCAGTGGCGAATGGAAAGATAAAAAGCATCCACTTATTAATAGGCTTACCTTTAAACGACCAGAAGCCAGCTAAAAAAAAGCATTCACTTCCGACCAACGATATATTAAATAAAAAAGAGTAACTGAAATCGACTATTGTAGAAGCAGGATAAGGGAATTCCGATAAAACAAATGTACTTATTGCTGACAATAAACTACCAAACGCCCAATAACCTATTGCTTTGATTGAAGGTATTTTAAACATCAAATAAAACAATACAATGGCAAATAGGAATTTGGATATTGTTAGTATAAAAAAAAGAGTAGGTAAATTGATTACAAACATAAATTTTATTCCAGGGTTACTACTAATATATGATTAAGGACATTAAATTATTGTTAAATAACAGAACACAGAAAACAACGAAATTGTTTAGGCTCGAATTAGAGTTGTCATAAAGCCTTAATAGTCTATCATATGATTCTTTTCATAAAAGACATTCTTATTAAGATTATATAGATGAGAAATATAATCTATGATTGAATTTATATTGCGAAATAAAAATTATGCCCAAAAGTATTGATTTTCACTGTCGCAAAATGCAGATTTAGTATACTAAGGAAATACACTTTCTACACATATAACAGATCCAATAAATTATAGTCAATAAAAAAAGTCTTATTGTTTTTTAAAAGTGACGATATTTTGAAACTATTATACACTAGATATTGACCACGTCATACTCCGATAATAATTTATGCACTTATAGTATCAATAACATTGCTCTATCTATAAAAATTTCAAAAGCTTTAGCTCATCAGCATTTTTATTACTTTCTGCAAAGCTGGAAGATCGCTAACTAATATAATTACAAAAGTAGTTTATTTTTTATTATGTATACGAGCCGACTGCTTATTACTCCGAACATCCATACCTTTTTCAATATCTATTTCTATCAAAATTAATCCTTTTCTTTTTTAGTACATTACAATAATTATATCGCTATATAATTATTGTAATGTACTAAAGGACTTTTGTTATATCTTTGTGAAGGATATACAGAACAAGGTTGTTATCGTTAGTCTGTATTAGAAAATTCTATTTTAAATACTTATTATGTAGGTGGTATCGACATGATTTATATGAAAATTATCGAGTCCAACAAAGATCCGATCTTAGCGAAAATGCTTAATGCAGCCGGTCTAATATTATTCGTAAAATTAATGACAACTCATAATATAAAAAATACTAATCACAAAAAATAACAACATTCATTGATATTGTACGCTATTTGTACCTCAATATATTTATATTACTGTTATAATACAAGTTGCATTTTCTGTATCGGGCAAGTAATACCTTGGAAAAGAGAAAATAAAAATCAGGCTTTAGCTAAATGACAAAATCTCATTTAGCTAAAGCCTGTTCTTTAACGCGTCAAGCGGACTAAAGTCGCTGAACGCTCAGTCTACCGATTCATCATACTCGGCTTCCCTGCCAGCTGCGCTGCAGCATCTACGCTGAAAGTACCATCGGTTACTATTTCTTCGCCATCCGTCAAGCCACCAAGCACTACATAGCTATTACCCAACATAGGTCCCAAGTCTATTTCGCGCATTTTGAAATTGACTTCCTGAGTATCGGGCTGTTTCACATACACAATGGAGCGTTTACCTGTCCATAATACTGCTGAACGTGGAATAACCAGTTTATCCTTGAACTCGTTCAGATTGGCTTTTACCACACCGGTGGCAAACATTTCGGGTTTCAACTTTCCTCCGCCATTACTCACTTCCACACGCACTTTAGCCACTCGGTTCACCGGATCAATCACCGGATCGATAAACTGTATTTTTGCCGAAAAGTTAGTTCCGGGCAATGCCTGTAAAGTAAATGAAATGGTATTACCCACTTTAAGAAAAGGTAAATCGCTTTCGTAGGCATCAAACAGCACCCAAATGCTCGAAAGGTTGGCAATGTCGTACAACACGCTACCTTCCGATACATGATCGCCTGTATTGACGCGTCGGGCAGTTACAATTCCCGACGTATTGGAATATACTTCGAAGTTCGTCTTTACCTTTCCCGATTTCTCTATTTGAGCAATTTGTCTATCAGTCAGCATCCATTGCATCAGTTTTTCCATAGCCGCCTGGTAAATTTCAGGCTGTGTTTGTTTACTCTTGGCTGCCTCAATCAATTCCTGTTGAGCCGTAATCAAGTCGGGCGAATAAATCATAGCCAGCAACTGTCCTTTGCGAACCGGCTCACCTGTGAAGTTCACAAACAGTTTTTCAATCCGACCACCAATGTGCGCCACCTGATTTTGCAACAGGCGTTCGTCGGCTTGTACTTTGCCATAAAGTCGCACATCCTTACTTGGCTGTTGACGACTGACAACCGACGTGGCTACATTGGCCAGTTCGGCTGCCTCTTTGCTGAAGTGAACAGCATTAGAATCGACTTTAGCACCACTACTTTCCATAACCGGAATCAGATCCATAGCGCATATCGGACATTTTCCCGGATGATCTACCCTGATCTGCGGGTGCATGGAACAAGTCCATAGTTGCTTTTTTGTTTCTGTCGCCGAATGATTGTGTTCGTCCTTCACTGCCTTCGGCGAATGAAAGAACAACCAACCAAGGAACAGTCCGGCAAGAATTAAGAGAAGACCCTTAAGCCAAGAACCCCTAGCCCCTAAAGGGGAACTGGAGATAGTTTTAAATATTTTGTTCATATGCTATCTTTATTTTTTAGACCCCTAACCCCTAAAGGGGAACAGAAGTTAGTATTGTTTTTATTTTATTACACCAACGTTTGAATTATTTTAATAAAAGAAACTTGGTCTTTAAGCCCCTTTAGGGGTTTGGGGTCATTATCAATCTCTTAATCAACGCTTCCGCCTTATTATATTCCACTACTGCTTCCACTTGTTTCAATTCATAGTCGAGCAATTGCTGGCGAATGCGCAAAATATCGCTTAAACCGGAAGCCGACGATGAAAAGGTTTTGATGGAAATATCCAACGACTTTTTCGCCAGCTGGCTTTGACTATCGTACAATTTCATGCGTCGTGCGGCATCGTTGTACTGTTGCAATGCTTCATAATACTGTGTTTGCAGCATATTAGATGTTGCCTGATAGTTCTGCTCTGAAGCCGCTTTCAAAAAGTTGGTTTCCGTTTGCATGGCCTTATATTTCTTTCGATAAATAGGTAAACTCACCGTGAGCATAGGCATTATCATATCCTGCCCATTCATGGCCGAAGTAGACATCTCGCTTTTGTTGATAACCGTATAATTCAGCCCCACTCCTACCATTGGCAATCCCATCTGTTTTTGCATTTTGGTACGCGCCATGAGCGATTGTTGCTCATACGATAACATGCCCAACATGGGATTTC
>Ga0302296_1002312_pt1 | contig 12958 bp, 11 predicted proteins | sample III_Fen_N3_1_FD_194546 | JGI IMG/M metagenome (GOLD analysis project Ga0302296, IMG submission 194546) | Peat permafrost microbial communities from Stordalen Mire near Abisko, Sweden - III_Fen_N3_1 | ecosystem: Environmental > Terrestrial > Soil > Wetlands > Permafrost | place: Sweden: Abisko... | reverse complement strand
TTATCTGAGGTTGTTCCTGCGGATGTAGCATTAAAATAAACAGAAGCATAACTAATTTTGCTTTGTGTTTTAGCATCCAGAATAATTCCGCTGATTATCTGACACGACACAACGCTGTGAATACTCAAGTACAAAATAAATAGAATGATTTTCTTCATAATCTAAGCTTCTAAAATAGAGTTGATCCTAATTTATTATCTCTCTCTTCTTTGAAATCTGAAAATTCATAAACAACCATGTAGGGACAGGTCGTGACCTGTCCATTGATTGAATGAATAGAATACAATCCTAAAACCTATAGGATAATTTCAATACATTCAATTCTATTGTTTCTTCTCATTCGGACAGGTCGCGACCTGTCCCTACGCCAAACAATACACGCTACACTCAACAAGGGTTATCCTTTTTCTTTCCAGCCAATTTTACGAGCAAAATAACTCCAATAACAAAGAAAAATCCGGCAAAGAATCCGATAGATTCATTAATCTGTGCTTTTGAATAATTTATTAGAATTTCTATTGCCACTGAAGAAACAATAAGAAGTATTGAAACGATAATTGTAATTTTTTTTGTCATAATATTTGAAATTTATGGTATGTTCATTTTATTATTCGTTGGTATGAAACGAGGTTCAATAGATGTATATGCCTGAAATCAATTCACTCATACACATCCATTATTCTTTTCCTATTCGGACAGGTCGCGACCTGTCCCTACGCAAACTCTTTTTATCTTTTCTGTAACTATGACAAATAATACACACTACACTCAACAGGTGCATATTGTATTTGTATTATTTTCACTGAGGTTTATTTACAATTTCCATTATCTTTTCTGGAATTACTGTTCGTTTAAAACCATACTTCTCATATAATTCGTGGGCATCATTTGTAGCAAGCATAAAGCGTTGCAAACTTTGTAAATCAGAATGTTGCATTATTGCATCCATGAGTTGTTTACCTAATCCCTGTTTTCTGTAGTCTTCTAAAATGAAAACGTCCATGATATAGGCAAATACAGCATAATCTGTAAGAACTCTTGCAAATCCGACTAACTTGTCTGAATTGTCATATACTCCAAAACAAATAGAATTATCAATTGAACGTTTAACTGTCTCTAAGCTTCTCCCAATAGCCCAATATGAACGATTTGAAAGAAAATCATGTATCACATTTAAATCTAACTTATCTTTATCTGTTGATATTTTAAAATTACTCATGTTCAGTCATTTATTTTCTAAACTTGCGCTATCCAGAGAAGAAAATCTAATTATTTATTCAAAAGATACCCAATCATATTTCTTATATTTCCCAGTTCGAGCATTAATGTTTAATGTTTTTCCAGTTGCAAAATAGGGTTTATGAAGTTGCTCTTTTTGGGTGTTTTCGACTTCCCATATTATATTATTAAGAAATCTGGTCAAGTTGATTGACCAAGGTTTAATTCCTTTCTGAAATCCAATCTTTTCGGCTAATTCAATCACATATGTCTTATTGAGAAATATATTTTTCGAAATAACTCCTTTATAATATTTCTTGATATCTACCTTACTAATCTTAGGAGTCGCTATTGAATCAATAATATTCCCATCAAAGAAAACAATAATCATGTTACGTCTACTCTTTGTGTTTTGTTGATTTATGAGAAATGAAATCATGCCTTGGATACTGTCAACACTATTAATCTTCAGGTGCTTTTCAACAAAGTTTATCCCTATTCTATTGCTTAAGTATTTCTGTGCAGTAATAATCATTATTGAATCGTTTTTCAAAAAATGGTTATCTATTTGTTGAGCAGACACAAGACTGAGTTTCAGGCAGCAGACTATTAACATAAGAATAAACTGTTTCATATGAATTGATCTTAAGCTGTTTTAAAACTTCTAAAACTATGTAAACTGCAAGCAACATGCTTGCTTCTAACTTGACGAAGTCTGGAGACTACGCCAAACATTGTACACTACTCTGAACAGGATTTTATTTTATGTTATATCCGAAACTTTTAGGAATCATGAAGTTTTTAAACTCGTTATTAAAAAAATCGTCAGTCATACCGCTTATATAATCGCAGACAATTCTAAAGTCTTTGTTGTTTTCTCTATAACTATTATCCATTTCTTTCAAATAATACGTAGATATCGATGTTTCATGTTTATCACCTTGTAAGTCTTCAGTATATTTGTCAAAGAGTACATTAAACATATTCTCAATTTTATGGTCTTGACTGGTTTTCTTTGGGTTCTCATAAATTGCTTCTGCAGAAAATTTATAAAATTCATTAATAGCTTCAAACATTTTGCTAGACATCTTAATGTGATCTTTGTTGTAGCTGTTGTTAATGATATCCAAAACGAAATTGTTGATAATATCGGCATTGGTATTCCCAATTGTTTTTACGATTCCATTGGGAATATCTTTTCTCTCTATCAACCCTAAAGTAATCGCATCTTCAAGGTCTCTTCCGATATATGCAATAATATCTGAGATTCTCATTACACAACCTTCCAATGTCATTGAGATAATACTCTTGCTAGAGTTTTTTTTAGTCCAACATTCATTGTATTCTCTTCTGAAATCATTAGGCGTCTTTTTATAATTAGGAAGATAAGTCTCTAACATAAGTTCTCCATTATGACATAAAATTCCATCAAGAACTTGTAATGTGAGATTTAAACCTTTTCCTTTTTGTTCTAAAATATCAAGAGCTCTAACACTTTGAGCATTATGACAGAAAAATTCATTGCCATTGCGAATAGTCAATTTATCTATCATCTTTTCTCCGTTATGTCCATATGGAACATGGCCTAAATCATGTGCTAAAGCAATAGCATCAATTAAATCTTCATTCAAGGATAATGAACGTCCAATTACTCGTGCAATTTTGGAAACTAATTGTACGTGTAAAACTCTATGAGTAATGTGGTCATTTTCGAAAAGATAGAACACTTGAGTTTTGTCAATATACCTAGAATATGCTGATGAATGGATGATTTTGTCTGTATCATGAAAAAAAGGCTGACGTATATTAATTTTGTCAGGAATCTTTTCACCATTAAATCTATAAGCTTTATTGCTTCTGCATGCGTTTAAAGATAATGTGTCAATTTCTCTTTTAAGATTCTTCTTAAGTATATCTTTAGCTATCGCTTCCTCTAATTCTATGTTTTCCATATGGTCTATTTTTTATGAATTTTATGATGACAATTATGTTTATAGGTATTTGCGATTTACTGGAGAGTTTATTTTACCCCGTGACAATGTGAGTAGTGGAACACAATTCCCCTATTGAATGTCATTTAGCTAAAGAACTAATTGCTAGATATGTTTGATTCTTTTTATTTGCCAGATTTTCTTCGGTTATCATCTTTGCATAACATTTGACAATTTTTAGAGGTTGTTTTTCCACCTTCGTGCCAAGGCGTAATATGGTCAGCTTCCATTTCGCTTAATTCAAAATGATTACCACATTTCGCGCAAATTCCTTTCTGTTTTTCGTACGATTCTCGCTTATCTTTGTCTGTAAAGGTTCGAATACTTAAATATCTTTCGTTTCTAGTTAATATATACTCATATATACCTGACTTTTTAGTGACTTCTTCATCCAACATTAACTTTATTATTTCATCCTCTAGTTTTTTTGAATCAAGTTCGTTGTCTTTAAATTTGTTGTATAAGACACCAAACGAAACACCTTTCATTTCTTTACGATATTTAGGGAAAACTACCTTTATCCAAGTTAATACGCTGTTGAAATACAGCCACAATTCATTTGCATTTGGTTTGTGTTGGTTTATTGACATATATTGCTCAATATTGTCATGGCTCAACCAACTTATTACTGTTTCTAAATAGTCTTGTCTTATTGGTGAACCTATCATATAATCACCTCCCATATTTTGAGCTGGGCAGCCTGATTTACTGAAATATCTTTTTGCATCTGTGAGCCAAGTTCCAGTGTAAATAGCATTCCTTAATTCTTGATTGGTCAGTTTCTCGCCTGCAATGTTTATAGTTTTAAACCAATCTAATTTTTCTTTGTCATTACCTTCACAGAAATAAACCATTAATTTATAATCAAGTATTTGGTCTTTTTCCACTTTTGTCAAGTTATGAATATATAATGAATTTAAAGAAAAACTTCCATCAACATATTCACAAATACTAATCGTTCTCTGTTGGCCATCCAAAACTTCGTAAGTTTCGTCTTCATTTTTAACCCAATACATTACATTGAGAGGAAAGTTTTTTTTTACAGTTTCAATAACAGAATCTCTCTGCTTATCTTTATAAACAAACTCACGTTGATATTTAGGGCGAATATTCAATTTACAACCATATCCCAAAACACCTTCTTCATTATCATTAATATAGCCATTTACAACGTCTCTTATTGCTATTTCTTTTAGTTCAATTTTCATACTTGCATAATATTATTGGTTAACACATCTAGTTTTTATCCAAATTCTTTTATAAACGATCCTTGAGATGTTTAAAAGTTTATGGGTGGGTTTTTGTAAAACACCTGGTCTAACCTCAATATCTTCAAAAGCCTCTGCTCCTAATATCTCAAATTGTTCATGATTATATTTATCTAAAAAAGTAATAGGGACACCCATAACGCCCATATAATCCATAGGAATATTTTTCGTTTTATCAATATTTATTGCGTCGTAGTTCTCAAAATTCGGATATTCGCTTTCGTTTCCATAATATTTTTTATATAAAATCAAACTTTCATGTCGCTTTTTTATTTCAATATTAGTAAACCAAGTCACACCAGAAACTCTAATCATCCCTTCAATATGATTGTTTGCAGTGGCATAATCTTTATAATGTTTATTTATAAAATGAGCTGCACCACCATTAAAACCATAACCTAACCAAAGTTTATTATCTTTAATTAGCTTGAAAATCTCTTTATATGTTATCGCATTTTGATGACCTACAATTATAAACTTTTTATCATATTCAACTAGTTGAGCAACATACTCTTTAAATAATGAAAATGGTGGATTAGTTACAACTATATCGGCCTGTTTCAAAAGCTCAACACATTCATCGCTACGAAAATCGCCATCGCCCTTTAAGTGTGAAATTCCAATTTCATCTAGATTAGGGATGTTGTCACCATTTTTGTCACCAGTGTATTCCAAATATATGGCTTTCTCAGATTTATTTTCACTAAAATTATTAGCGTTTTGATTTTTATAACAGGTTGAAATTAATCTTTTCAGACCCAACTTCTCAAAATTGTAAGAAAAATAATGGAAGAAATAACTTATACGTGGATCATCGCAGTTACAAAGCACAACTTTGTCTTTGAAATGTTCTTTATAGTGCCCTATTTCTCTTTCAATGTCTGATAATTGTGTATAGAACTCATCATTTTTACATGTCTTTGCTTTGTTCAATTTTTTATTTGAAGATTTCGTTTCCATACTATTACAAATGAATTGTTGAGTCTGATTGTTTATTATCTAGATTTTTTCTGCTTCTACATTTATTTTCTGTCGTTTTTTCATTCAAGTCATTTTTTCATTCTCATTCCTTCATCTTTAATATTCCTTTATGCAAACTTAAATTTAGTTACAATAGCTGTCGCGTATATATCTACCTTAGGCATTCTCTGTAAACTTTTGTTTCTAATTAAATGTGATATAATGGAGAATAAAGAGTTCTCGAACAACTTCGAATAACTATCTGCTGATCATTAGGTCTGTGCTGATAGATTACTACAGTTTTTAATTAAAATTCAGCTCCAAAGGTAGAAACAAATTTTCGCATTAACAACGTATCTTTTAATTAATTTTTAAAATAGTTGTTTTTTGCTATAGGGGGTGGAACAAGCTGGTACTTACGATATTCTATCCGGTAGGATAGAAGGGACATTGCATCGTTTTCGGTAGTGGATAGAGTACCCTAGAAGTGGGAGAAAGGGATGTGCTGTTGCGTTAATGCGATTGGGCGGTTGAACAAGTCGGTTGGGTAAAATAATGGAGTGGAAGGATAGGGCGTTGAGTCGTATAAATAGAACAATAGATCACTTTTTTATGACTACAAAGCACCTTGAAGAAATAGAAAAGTACTTTAAAGAAATAGAAAAGTACTTTGTAGAAACTCTAAAGTACTTTGTAGAAATAGAAAGGTACTTTAAAGGAATAGAAAAGTACTTTAAAGAAATAGAAAAGCACTTTGTAGAAATAGAAATGTACTTTATAGTTTCTACAAAGTGCTTTGTTATAACTCCAAGGTTATCTGTTAGAACGTTGAGGTGGGTTGTTGTTTTGATAAAGTGCTGCAAATGAACACTAATAAAATCCGAAGTGCATTTAGAAAAAGTTGTTTTGTTATGTTGAGGCTTCGATAAGATGATGTAAGGCGATTACTCTACTTAATGAATATCTCCAAAAAATACTTTCTCGGTAGTACGTGCTTCGTTAAGTGGAATAATAATGGTAGAAGGTCCTAAGTCTGCCGGTTCGTTCCACGAGCGCAATGCCCAAACAATCTTTTTATCGGCAGTAACTTCAATAGCCTGTAGCGGTTGATTATTGTTGTCAACTTTTCCGTCGCCACTCCATTGATTAAACCAGTTGTTGATAATGGTATTGCCATTGGACAACCGAATGGCTACCTGAGGGGAATTCATAAGATAGTCGGGGATGTTATGCAATGTGTATTCCCATACCGGTTCTGCTTTAGCAGTTAGTTCCATTACTTTCGTTTTAGTGGTAATAAGCATGTTGCCATTTTTAAGTGCTTCTACAGCCCATACTCCGGGAGCATCAATTGTCTGCACTATTTTACCATTAGCATCGTACTCACATACTTTGCCCATGTCCATGTGCGCCACCAGAATAGTTCCTTTGGCAGTAAGGCGGGCATGACGGAAATGTCCGTGAATGCTGTTGGGGTTACCTACAGGCAGGTTGAACTCTTTTACGATCTTGCCCGATACTTTGTTTATAACCACCAGTTTGGCAGGATTGCTATTTTGCAAAAACAAGACATGATTTTTACCAATGGCCTGTGCTGTATGTATCTCGGTGTTTTCAGGAGCATCATAGTTCCACACTACTTTTTTATTTTGAGTGATCTCAGTAATGCCACGTTGGTGAGCAAACAATATGTTTCCGTTCGAAAGCATCATAGCATCACTTATCTCGCCGGTAGCCGTATGTGTGTACGACCAAGCGATTTTACCTTTGCGTACTATGTACATATTTTCCTTTATCCCTTCACCGGCATAAAAGAAATCGAAGTGTGATAACCCATTACCCGGTAATACGGCAGGAGCGCAGGGTTTCACTACAGCTGTTGCAGGGGTTTGTGCCACTGTTTGTTGACTAAAACCGCAAGCAACTATAAAAAGTACGCATCCTGATAGGATACGTGATTTGAAAAATGATAGATGTGATGATGTGATCATGAATATAGATTTTGATTATTACTTATCCTCAGCGAGGCGAACAGCTTTCTCTGAAAATCATTGAAAAAGCTGTTCACTACACATGCGAACTACTTTCTTATTTTTTCCCCAACGGAATAAAGATAAACTCAATACCTTTTCCTTTTTTAGGATCAAGGTTGCGGGAGTATTTCATGCCGGCATCATCTTGCCAATGTTCAAATACACCAAGGCTTTTGATTGGTTTTCCATCTTGCATGTACTTAATGCCCGAAGGAGAACTTTGAGGAGTTGCCATTTCGCGAAGAAAATCATCCGCATTCTCACGTACGAGGATTCGGGGTACATTATGATAACTTGCTTCATTGTTGTTTTTACTTTGAGCATACATAATGTCCAGTCCTACCGACTGAATAGCCACACCATCAAACGAAGCCAACACACATGCAGGCCATTCGGGGTTTTCGTATGGTACTACTTTGTTGTTGAAAGGTGGATTAGGAAAATGAAGTGGATAACTGCGCCATTTACGTCCGCAATACAACCCATCCAACAGATACAATATTGTTTTTCCACCCAGATGAGGCGAAGCAGCTAAATCGACCAATGGAGAATATGCATTTTTCTTTCCTTCTTGTTTGGTGTTTAGAATTGAATGTAGTTCCGAAGTACCTTTGATAGAACCGGCATGGTTTTTACCGGACATTGTCATGGCTGTTTGTCCTTCATCGCCATCTTCCATATAATTATACGGGTAGGAGTGAAGTTTCAACATGGCCATATTGATAAGATAGGTAGCATCTTTAATCTGACGGGGCATCAGTTTGGCATTTTTATAGTTACCGGCAGAATAGGTAATTCCGTCTACCCAATCGGCAGCTTCCAGTCCATGATGATCGCCATAAGCTGCATTTACAGGTTGTACGGCTGTTGGTGCATTCTCCTGAAGAAAACGTACATCTTTAAACTCTTTCCATACTGTGGTAAGCATAGCGGGATAAATAGCACGACGGGCATCATAAACGATGATATTGTTTTGAGGCACGTTGGCAATATTCACCAACTGACGCACCATAGCCAGTACTAACTGTGGAGTGGCATCGCTTTGGTTGTCTGTTTTCTTATCGCTACTGTTGTTGAGATTGATTTTTATCGCCACTACTTCACCTGCCTGATAATTGCGGTTGCTAAGTCCACGTGTGTTTTTATTGTAGAAGGTAAATATCTTCGTCCAGGCATCTTTGTCTTTGCTTGCTCCGGTAAGCTTTTGCAAAGTAGCAGATAGTATCTCACCTACCTTTTGGGTATCGGTATTTTTGTCTAACCACCATTGATCATCTTGTTTTTTCCAGTTGCCGGCCCATTTGGTTGCTTCCGGATTACGTGCCATTACTACACGTCCCGGGAAAATACCTTGTGCTACACCAATAGGTTGGTTAGAAGCTCCCGGTTTCCAGTCGAATCCTACAGCAGGAACAAAAGTTGTATCGGCAGCACCGGCAGCAAAGCTACTTACTATCCCTAAAGGCATTACTGTAAACCAAGCTACCAGTACAATCGTTGAAAGAACACCGCAAACAGATACAACAACACGATGTTTTGCAAATGCGTTGGAGAATTTACGGATAATAAACATGCTCGAAAGAGTAGCAGTAAGCCATACCACATAGGCACTGGCAATAGGGAATGCTGCTTGTTGACATGGATAAGAGGCTCTGCTTGGTTTTGGAATAACACGTATTAAGAACCAAATTAAAGCGCCGAGCCCAACGACAAAGGCGGTGGATTTATTCCATAGTTTGAATACTACCAATGAGATATTCGTAATGAACGTTTTGATGACTTGTTTCATATTTGTTTGATTTTATGCTAATGTTTTTGTTTTTTTAAGCGATATTCTCTACTCTCCAAACTTAAAATATACTCTACCCACAAAAGTACTTCCGGTACAAAGGTTTTGCTTGCCTTGCGGTCCTTCTTCATTTGCTTCGGAGAATTTAGTTCCAATACCACTGATACCATTCAATATTGAGATATTTCCTGTAGGGAAAGGTGGATAAACTCCTCCTTTGGATTGAACAGGTTTTTGTGGTGTGAAGAGATGCAGATATAAGTCCTTTGTAGCGGATACTATGGTTATGGGCAATTCTTTAGTATGTAACTCCACTGCATAGAAGTTGGAGTAATATCCTTTAAACTCGGGATATACCCATGTTTGTCCGGTAATGGTATTGTTGTATTCTTTTTCATACACACCAAACTGAGTTCCTTTCAAACGATTCTTCCATACATGATACGGTCCGTTCGCCATCAAAGTAGCTCCTTTTACAGCTGCTTCGGGATAGGAGAATGTAATACCTGTAAAGTCGAAAGAGCCGGTGGGGTTATAATTGTAATCCAATTGCATCCATCCGCCCTGAAGCATAGTCCATTTAGCATGACAAATACTATCGTACATCAATTCTACCACATAACCATTGGGTACTGCATGGTGAGTTAGTTTTTTGAACGTTGTTTTAATGCCTGCAAACTGAGGACCATTGTTGAACGATAAGGTCTTAGCATTATTCTTTACCTCAGCTATCAATCCGGTTTTTTTATTGAAAGTAACGATGGTATTTTCAGATTGTAATGTCAACAAACTATCACGTTCGGTTACTATCACCTTGCTTTTATTTTCCGAAACCAATTGTGCAGCCATAGTAGCCGGAGTACTGATATTCCACGACCATGTATTAAGTATACGATGCGTATTATCTGTAGCGCTAACATAAAGTGCATCAAATTCTTTCCAGTTGGCAGGTAAGTTGAGTTTCAACAGCCCACTATCACCGGCAGCAATATTTGGTGCTTCAATGTTTCCGGTTAGTTTTTGAATTTTCGGTTTAGAGAATACTTGTTTGAATTTTACCAACTCGTACTTAAAGGTACATTGATTCAGATTGCTGTATAGATAACGATTGTTTACATTCAAATTACCCGTAAAGTCGGTTGGTAAGGTGCTTTGTTTAAAATGCACGGGTGACCATATCTCTTTGATGGTGTAGAAGCTACCTTCTTTTTCGAGGTTTGGTCCCAGAATACCATCAGGTGCTAAATTACCCTGTGTATCTATCGAATCATTTTTATCTCTTCGCTCAATACCTTCATCAGCAAATACCCAAAGGAAACCTCCAGCCGAAAGTTTACTGGAAAGCATTAAGTTCCAGTAATCATCCAGTCCTGCTCCATGTCCTCCATCATACAATCCATGCAAAAACTCGGTAGGAAAATAAACCAGATTACCTTTGGTCAGTGCATTGTACACATAATTGTATTTCGGGTAATGCTTGGTGTCGGTACCGTTTACTTTCGACCATGGTTCAATAACGGTTCTGCCTTGTGGGTCGTACAAAGCATAGTCCGAACGAACTTCAGGATTAAACCCTCCTTCATTTCCATTGTCCCACAGCACGATAGACGGATGATTTACATCGCGAATCACTGTTTCTTTTACCAATCGTCGGGCAGTAGGGGTATCGTAATATTTTTGCCATCCTGCCAGTTCATCAAGTACAAACATTCCCATCGAATCACATACATCCAGAAAGTATTGATCGGGTGGATAGTGACTCATACGCACTGCATTCATGTTCATGTCTTTCATTAGGTTGACATCTTCGATAGCTAACTTCTTGCTACTGGTACGTCCGCCGGAAGGTGAAAAGGTATGACGACATACTCCACGAAACATGATTTTTGTTCCATTTACATAGATGCCGTCGGCAGTTTTAAGCTCCACAGTTCTAAACCCAAACTTCTGAGTGGTTTGATGTACGATCTTCTTTCCTTGCTTTAATGTTACAAGTACCTGATAACGATTAGGGTCTTCAGGATTCCAAAGTTTTGGATTGGTAAGAGTTGCTTTGAGCGTATATTTTTCGGCATTAGCTTTTGTGTTGCTGCTCATCAGTTCACCTGCATTTTTACCATCCAATGTTTGTATCTGTGCTTCAACGATAGTGTTCTTTATAGCATTATTTACAAACACATCCATATAAAATGAACCGTTGGCTTTGGCGTCAATGGCTACACGGTTGATAAATGTTTCGGGTTGTGCTTCCAGATAAACCGGACGGAAGATGCCTCCAAAAACCCAATAGTCGGAAATACGTTCGGCTCTGTTTACACTTTCGTTGGTCGATTCTTTGCTTACGTTTACTTCCAACAGGTTGTCACCTTTCAGACTAATAAGTTTGCTAATGTCATACTTAAACTGATAAAAAGCACCCTGATGGATGGGTCCGGCCAATGTTCCATTTATCTTTACTTCGGTATCGGTCATCGAACCTTCAAAAACGATATATACTTTTTTATTTTTCCATTGTTGCGGTACGGTGAACTTGTATTTATAGAACCCTCTCTCATTGGCCGCTAAATTTATATTCCCGTATTTATAGGATCCAAAACCCTGTTGTTCCCATTGTGATGGTACTTGTATGGTTGTCCACTTGTTGCTGTTCATTCCATGGGTACAAAAGAAATCCCAGGTAATGGTATGGTCTCTGTCTGTCCCCGAAAGATATTTAATTTCGGTTTGTTGTGCATGAAGATTACATGCAAGGAGTAAAAGTAATAGGAGGTTTCGTGTTTTTTTGATCATAATAATATTTTGGTGTTGATTTTATTTTTCGAAGTTCTTATATAAAGACGTTTATAAGACAAAAACACACAAATCTACAGCAAATTCTCCGAATTAAGACTGGAGATGAGTACGTTATCATAGAAAAGTGTGCTTAATAATGATGTGGTTAAATACTGACACTCTTGTACCGCTACCAATTCAATTCCTCTGTCTGTAAGCAAATTGCGAATGTGCTTTTTCATACTTAAGAAGCGATTATTCTTCACTACTTCTAGTCGATAACAATATTTTCAATAATGCAAAAATAGAGTAACCAAAATGAATAGAAGCATATTATTTTATCTGAATGTGATACTTTTAATTCAACGGTTTTGTTCAACAGTTTGTATAATCAAATCAATGACAAAAATTGATACTTCCCCCCTTCTCAAAAAAAACATTAGTTCTTCATATGTGCCATATGAATGACAGTTAAAGAAAAAACCAGTACTTGTTTTATCTGCGAAGTCGTTCTCGGAAAAACTATTCTAATTCACATATACTGTGTTATTTTAGAATATACCTAAACCAATCTACATCAATAAATCCACTATTCGCTAAATTATTATAGTTGAATATTCCAATTCTGTCGCCCCGATAACTACCCCAAGTCAATTGATAGCTATCCCCAAGTGTTTTGAAGTCTTTACCATCCAAAGAATATGCATACTTATTCAAACCAGTATAATCCCAAGTCGATTTAAGCCATATTGTTTTGTTGTTTATTTTTAAATAGATAATTTCATTTCCATTATTATCAGAAACTATACTACGTGTGTTGTTAATCTGTTTAACTCCAAATGTACTATACGTGGATGCAAAATGTGTCAGTCCGGCAAATTGGCCATTTGTCATATTCGAGATGTCCATTTTTATAATAACCTCATT
>Ga0302296_1002306_pt1 | contig 12969 bp, 13 predicted proteins | sample III_Fen_N3_1_FD_194546 | JGI IMG/M metagenome (GOLD analysis project Ga0302296, IMG submission 194546) | Peat permafrost microbial communities from Stordalen Mire near Abisko, Sweden - III_Fen_N3_1 | ecosystem: Environmental > Terrestrial > Soil > Wetlands > Permafrost | place: Sweden: Abisko... | reverse complement strand
GATGGTAACACCACCGGAAAAGTAAACTGCTATTCATCAGAAGGTAAGTTTAAATTCAGTTTTGATGCAGGTTATCAACCTACAGGAATTGCGTTTATCACCAATAAATAAAAGAAAAACAGGCATTCAATCTAAGCAAACAATGCAATGTTTGGAATAACTGAAGCTGAGATGCTGCCATATCTCAGTTCGGTTATTCCTTTTATAATTAATTACAGCTTTTCCAAAGTTTGGAACTTTGGAAAAGCTCGTTTAAATACAAGACTAATATGAAAGGATATATTCATGTTTATACCGGAAACGGCAAAGGTAAAACTACTGCTGCGCTTGGACTTGCAGTGAGGGCATTAGGTGCGGGCAAAAAGGTTTTCATCGGTCAGTTTGCCAAAAGCAAACAGTACTCTGAACTTGAAACTATCAATAAGCTATTGACCGACATTACAATTAAACAATACGGCATGGGCTGCTTCATTTTCGAAAAACCCAAAGAGGAAGATGTTCTGGCTGCTCAGCAAGGATTGCAAGATATCATTGAAGCTATCAAATCGGATAAATACGATGTCATTATTCTGGATGAAGCCAATATAGCCGTTCATTACAATTTAATCAGTGTAGAAAAACTGATTGAGGTAATCAGCAAGAGAAATGAACGAACGGAAATCATTATTACCGGGCGCTATGCAACGCAAGAGATTATGGACTTTGCCGATCTGGTAACCGAAATGAAAGAAGTAAAACATTACTATCAACAAGGCGTACAAGCCCGCGTTGGCATTGAAAAATAGAATATAGTTACAAGGGGATAGTTACAAGTTACGAGACCGTTCTTTGCTCTTTGTTCTTTGCTCTTTACTCTTTGTTCTCTGGTAACTCGTAACTAAAAAATATGACTCATCTCTCCCCCCTCATGTTTGCCGGAACCGGTAGTGACGTAGGCAAAAGCGTTATTGCAGCAGCATTCTGCCGCATATTCAAACAAGATGGCTACTCTCCTGCTCCATTCAAGGCTCAAAACATGGCCCTGAATTCCTTTGCAACACCCGAAGGATTGGAAATTGGCCGGGCACAAGCTGTTCAGGCCGAAGCTGCAGGTATTCCCTGTCACACCGACATGAATCCATTATTGCTAAAACCTACTACCGATAAGATTTGTCAGGTGGTATTAAATGGAAAATCGATAGGCAACAAACACGCATTTGACTATTTCACCTCGAACAATAAAGCCAACCTGCGTACAGAAGTTTGCGCTGCTTTCGACAGGCTGGAGGCACGTTACAATCCCATTGTACTCGAAGGAGCCGGAAGTATTTCGGAAATCAATCTGCGTGAATTCGATCTGGTAAACATGTCGATGGCTGCACACGCCCGTGCTTCGGTTATTTTAGTAGCCGACATAGACCGCGGTGGTGTATTTGCATCGGTTTACGGCTCTGTCATGCTTCTCACCGAAGAAGAACGAAAGCTAGTTAAAGGAATACTTATCAATAAGTTTCGTGGTGATATACGTCTGTTTGAATCAGGTATTAAGATGCTGGAAGACTTGTGCAAAATTCCGGTCGTCGGCGTTGTTCCTTACTACCACGACATTCATATTGAGGAAGAAGACTCGGTAATGCTGCATACAAAAAACCGCTTTGCAAAAGAAGGAAAAGTAAACGTAGCAGTGGTATTACTTCAACATATGTCTAACTTTACCGATTTCAATCCGTTGGAAAAAGATGACCGGATTCATTTGTTTTATACCAACCAACCGAAAGATCTGGAGAGCGCCGACATTATCATTGTACCCGGAACAAAAAGTACACTGCACGATTTGCAGATTCTACGTCGGGACGGGATGGCGCAAGCTATTATTCAGGCAAAGAACAACAACAAAACAGTGCTGGGCATTTGCGGTGGTTACCAAATGCTGGGAACCGAACTATCCGACCCCAATGGCATTGAAAGTGACATAAAACAGCTCCCAGGGCTGAACTTACTCCCATTAAAGACTTTACTGGAAGGAGAAAAGATTACCAAGCAGGTACGGTTTAAACTGCATTCCGGAACAACCGACTGTACCGGCTACGAAATACACAATGGTCGCACAGAGATATTATCAGCCGATGTACAGCCTCTGAACATGCTCGAAAACGGCGCTACAGACGGTTGCATCAGCGGTAAATGTATTGGAACATATATGCACGGCATACTGGATAATGCTGAGTTTGTGGATTATCTTATTCAGCCTTATCTGGCAGATAAAGCCAGCGTGACAAGCTTTGATTACTTTAAATTTAAAGAAGAACAATATGATAAACTGGCAGCTCATGTGCGCAAATATGTAAATATGAATCTGGTTTATTCAATGATTAAAACGACCCCTAAACCCTAGGGGAAATATCACTTTATTTATGGATAATATTATCAACAAGATACAATACACTACGAATACAGTTCCCCTCCAGGTAGTAACTGCTTGCCTCAACGCACACGGAGATGATTATCAGGGAACATTAAAGGCAAACTTCAGTTCCAATGTATGGCACGAAGCCGATAATACCGACTTATATGATCATCTTTCGACGATACTACCAAAAACAATGCGTTATCCCGAGAGCGAAGCACAATCTTTAAAAACAGCTTTGTCCGAAAGATACGCACTTAAACCTTCGCAGTTCAGCATAGGCAACGGCTCCATTGATATCATTTACCGCGTAGCGCAAGCTTTCAGCAACAAAAAATCACTCATTGTCTTTCCGACCTTCTCGGAGTATTCAAAGGCCTGTACGGTAAACAATCATACCATTGAACTTTGTTACCGGGAGAACCTATCGATCTCCATCGACATCCATCAACCGGACCTTGTGTGGCTTTGTAACCCGAATAATCCCGACGGCTATTGCTTTGACCGAAAAGAGCTGCAAATACTCTTTTACACCTATCCGCAGGTTACTTTTATTATCGATCAGTCCTTTATTGATTTCAGCTTACAAGAAGCTTTAGCACCAACATCCATACTGGAGTTTCCAAACCTGATACTCATTCATTCGCTTACCAAACGCTATACGATACCCGGATTGCGAATAGGATACGTCATTGCTTCCGAATCAATTATCCACCAACTGGATCAGTATAAAATTCCCTGGTCGGTAAACACGCTGGCTATTGAAGCCGGAAAATATATAATGAGGTGTAAGGAAGACTCTTTCAACCTAAAAGCATGGCTCGAAGAGAAAAATCGCTTGCAGGAAGAAATCAACAAGATCGGCTTATTCAAAATAATACCCTCGCAAACTCCATTCTTTTTGGTAACCTTATTAAAAGGTAAGGCAGCCGATCTGAAAGCCTTTTTATTGAAAGAAGATATCCTGATTCGTGTAGCTACCGACTTTGATAATAATGGAATAGAAATGATACGACTGAACACGCTCTCTCCTGTGCAGAACGATTTATTAATAGACAAACTCAACAGATGGAAACAGAGCTTATCACGTTAGCCGCTTTGGTAGTGGGTTTTCTGCTCGATAGTATATTGGGCGATCCGGCCGGTATGCCGCATCCGATAGTTGGATTTGGCAACTTAATTGGATGGCTGGAAAAACGGTTGAACAAAGGTTCGCACCGGTTCATCAAAGGCGCTTTGAGTACGGTGGTATTAGTAGCTGCTACATTTACTATCACGCACTACTGCCTCCTTTTATCCGAACAGATTTCTCCCGTTATCAGCTTCTTTCTAAACTCAGTTATCGTATTCTTCTGCCTTTCGGCTTTAACTCTCAGAAAAGAGGTGGCCATGGTCTTCGAAGCATTACATCAGTCACTTTACAAAGGGCGTAAACAGGTAGCACGCATTGTGGGACGCGACACACAAAACCTGAACACACAACAGATACGAACAGCCGCATTGGAAACGCTCTCCGAAAATCTGAGCGACGGAGTTATTGCTCCCCTGTTTTGGTTTGCACTGTTGGGTGCTCCCGGCATGTTAAGCTATAAAATGATTAATACCTTGGACTCCATGATAGGATACAAAAATGAGCGTTACATCCGGTTTGGCAAATTTGCTGCCAGGCTCGATGATGTAGCCAACTTTATTCCGGCACGCCTGACGGCTTTACTTATGCTTCTGGTTACTGCAAAGCCTTCTAAAACAAGATATGTATTTGCAAATGGCAGCAAGCATGCCAGCCCCAACTCAGGCTATCCGGAAACAGCACTGGCAACCATACTGGGCTGCAGGTTTGGTGGTCCGAACTACTATTTTGGCAAAGAGGTATTGAAACCCTATATCGGAACTAGCGACAAACGACTAAATGACGATGATCTGGAAACATCGCTGATGGTCAATAAACGGTGTGAACTGGCTATGCTCCTGCTTGTGTCTATAACTTTATTTATTCCGGCTTTATTCTTATGAGAACAAGAAACCTGATTCTGTTTACCACACTATGCCTTCTTGCCTGTACAAATCAGCGCAAGAAGCAAGATATTTCTACCCAACCCACTAAACAAAACAAAGAAGTACACTATGCCAAAGGCTTTCGTATCAACAGGTTTAAAGACTATACACAACTCATAGTACGAAACCCTTGGGATTCGACCAAAGTGCTGGACACCTACATACTGGTAGACCGGAATAAAAAGCTTCCGGCACAGTTGCCCGAAGGTACCGTGGTACGAGTACCCGTGGAGCGCGTAGCCTTTGCCTCTTCGGTGCATGCCGGCATGTGGAATCAACTGAACAAAGCACAGCGAACCGTGGGAGTCTGCGAACCGGAATATTTCAGCATACCGGTAATCAAGGAAGGACTCAAACAAGGCAAAATAGCCGATTTGGGAATGGCTACATCCATCAATATAGAAAAGCTGATATCTGCTGCACCCGAGGTATTGATCATCTCTCCATTCGAGAATACCAAACGTACCGAATTTGAGAAAGTAGACATAGCTGTGGTTAAAGATGCTTCGTATATGGAAGAATCGCCACTGGGCAGAGCCGAATGGATTAAATTTGAGGCTGCATTTACCAATGAAAGCAAACAAGCCGACAGAATCTTTGGTCAGATTGAGAAAAACTATCTGGAGCTTTGTAATAAGGTATCAGCAACCAAAAACCGCCCCACTGTATTTACCGAGAAGAAATTTGGTGATGTTTGGTACATTGCCGGAGGCAAAAGCTATCTGGGACGCTTTTTGCAGGACGCAGGAGCCAATTACTTGTGGAAAGAGCTGGATCAGTCCGGTTCTGTGCCCATCTCCTTTGAGAAGGTGTATTCCAAAGCCATTAAGGCAGATTACTGGTTGCTCAAGTATAATGATGTACATACCGACATGACCTACGAGTCATTGAAAAACGAGTATAACCTCTACGCCAACTTCGATGCCTTCAAACAAAAGCATATTTTCGCCATCAATACAGGAAAAACACCTTTTTACGAATCAGGATCCATGGAACCCGACCGGGTATTGGCCGATATGGTTCATATATTTCATCCTGAATTATTACCCGGATACAAACCCAGATATTACTTTAATCTGGAAAAAGACAAATAGAAACACAGCATGAACTCAAAGAAAATCATTTTAATAACAGGAGGACAGCGCTCAGGAAAAAGCAGTTATGCACAAAAACTTGCATTATCGCTTTCAGCTAATCCCATCTATCTGGCTACTTCGGCCGTGTGGGACGAAGAACATCACCAGCGAATAGAACGCCATAAACGCGATCGGGGCGCTGAGTGGACCAACATTGAAGAGCAGAAAGATTTGCAAAATATTGATGTAACAGGACGTGTGGTGGTCATTGACTGCGTAACACTCTGGTCGACAAACCTCTTCAGTGAAACCAACGGCAACGTAGAACTTTCATTAGCTGCCATAACCGAACGTTTCGAAGCATTCACACTGCAGAATGCCACCTTTATTTTTGTAACCAACGAACTGGGACTTGGAGGAACTTCCACCAACGACTTGCAACGCAGGTTTAATGACTTGTTGGGTTGGGTAAATCAGCATATAGCTGACGCCTCAGACGAGGTGGTACTTATGGTTTCAGGCATCCCTGTTTATATAAAATAATTTAACCCTTAAATCCTCTAAAGGGGACTTTTGTGGATTCAATAAATTAGTATTAAAACATTAAAATAAGATATTATGTCACGTAAAACATTCAACATCAAATCACCCGAAAAGGAAATTGTTCCTTATCTTATAGAGAAAATTGATAATCTGACCAAACCCAAAGGATCATTAGGTCGATTGGAAGAACTGGCTATTCAAATTGGAACTATTCAACAAACAGTTACCCCTACACTCAACAACACATATCACATCATATTTGGTGGCGATCATGGTATAATGTCTGAAGGAGTTAGCTATTCACCACCCGAAGTCACTCCACAAATGGTTTTCAATTTTATGGAAGGTGGTGCAGGAATAAACTTTCTGGCTCGTCAGCACAACATCAAAATGAAAGTGGTAGATGCAGGGATCAATTACGATTTCAATGGTTTAGATCGTTTAATAGACCTGAAAGTGCGTAAAGGAACCCGTAATTATATGCATGAACCGGCCATAATGCATGAAGAATTTTATCTTTGTATCGAACGCGGATCACAAGTTGTAAAAGATTGTAATAAAGAAGGATGTAATATTATTAGTTTTGGCGAAATGGGTATTGGAAACACTTCATCGTCATCGATTTGGATGAGTTGCCTGACAGGAATGTCGCTTGACAAATGTGTTGGTGCAGGCAGTGGCTTCGACAGTGAAGGTGTGAAGCGAAAGTACAGCATTCTTAAGCAGGCATTGGAAAACTACAAGGGCGACGGTTCGGTGGTTGACATTCTTTGCTATTTTGGAGGTTATGAAATGCTAATGGCGGTTGGAGGCATGCTTCAGGCAGCCGAGCTGAACATGGTTATTCTGATTGATGGTTTTATCATGACAAATTGTATTTTGGCTGCTTCGAAACTATACCCCGAAGTACTGGAATATGCCATCTACGGGCATCAGGGCGACGAAGCCGGACATAAACTGGTACTTGATTATCTGGGAGCAAAACCCCTGCTAAACTTCGGTTTGCGTCTGGGCGAAGGAACCGGAGCAGTATGCGCTTATCCGTTGGTAGACTCGGCTGTGCGCATGATTAACGAGATGAGTACGTTTAAGAAAGCAAGCGTTACCAAGTATTTTTGATACATGAAAAATCTAATCTATCAACTGGCGGCAGCAATTACGTTTTTTACCAGAATACCGCTTTGGCGCATAATTGATATTCCTGGCGAAAGTTTCAGGAAAATCATAGGATTCTGGCCACTTACCGGTTGGATTACCGGAGCAATCACGGCGGGTGCATGGCTTGTTTTTTCGATGCTCTTCCCTCCTACTATTGCCATTATGCTGGCTATAACAGTCAGGATATTGCTTACAGGTGGCTTTCACGAAGATGGATTGGGTGATTTTTTTGATGGATTCGGCGGAGGAAAAACAAAAGAGGATATTCTGCGTATAATGAAGGATTCGCACGTAGGTAGTTATGCATTGATTGGTATGATAATATATTACCTGTTATTGGTCAACACGCTTATTTCTCTACCGCACAAAATCGTATTTTCAGCTATTTTAGTTGCTGATCCTTTTTCCAAACTACTCACAGCGGGCATGATGAATTTTCTGCCTTATGTACGCACTGAAATGGAAAGCAAAAGCAAAACACTCTACGAAAAATTAACTCCGACTAGGTTAGTATTTGCCGTTGTTTTCGGACTTCTTCCGCTGCTATTGTTATTAAACTATACCTTATGGCTGTCTATCGTTATTCCAATAGTTCTGGTAATAGTACTCTTTTTCCTGGCAAAGAAAAAAATTGGTGGTTACACGGGCGATGTATGTGGTGCAACAGCCCTTTTGTGTGAATTAGGCTTCTACCTGGGAGCCTATATAATGGCCGGACATTTTGCTATCAGTTAAACTCAACAGATGGAAATAACACTTATTCGCCATACTTCTGTAGATGTAGAACTGGGCATTTGCTACGGTCAAAGCGATGTGCATGTTGCCGCGAGTTTTGAAAAAGAAGCCAATGCCGTTCGTTCAAAATTACACGGACAGACTTTTGACTGCATATACAGTAGCCCTTTATCACGCTGTCTTAAGTTGGCTGACTATTGTGGCTGCACTAATCCTGTCATTGATAAAAGACTTATGGAACTTGACTTTGGCGAATGGGAAATGAAACGCTGGGCAGATATTGATGATCCGCAATTGCAGCGTTGGTTCAATCACTGGCTTGATGAAAAGCCTACACGTGGAGAATCGTTTAACGACATGATCAACCGCGTAAGTGATTTTATATCAGAAATTAGAAGACTATCTTATCAAAGAGTGGCTATTTTCACTCACGCCGGAGTAATTCGTGCTGTCTGCATTATAAACGATCAGTTTAGTGCTGCCGAAGCCTTTAACCACATGGTAGAATATGGAGATTGTGTAAAGATTATTGTATAAATAAAAACAGCCTCATCTGGAGCAATGAGGCTGTTCTTGTTTATCTTGGTAACCAGCTTATTTCAGAAAATCCTCCCGAACAGGACTAAAAGAATCGATCAGAATACCTTTTTTGAGACAAATAACTCCATGAACAACGTTTGAAGCAATATAAAGTGCATCACCACCTTTTACAATTTTTTTCTCCGGACCAATTTCAAATCTGTAAGTTCCACTGGCTACATAGGTAGTTTGCGAGTGAGGATGAGCATGAAGGCTTCCGATAGCTCCGGCTTGAAACTCAACTTTCACTGTCATTAGCTTATCATCATATCCCATTATCTGTCGACGGATTCCGTTACTCAGATCTTCCCACTCGGTTTCAGCCTCAAAAAGATAATTTTTACTGTTCATCTAAATTTATTGCTCAATTAATTGTCTCTACCTTCGTAGTAATTTATGAAAGCTTTATTTACTAGTCTGTTACCGCCCGGTGTTGGGTAGTTTCCAGAGAAATACCAATCACCCGTATGATTTGGACAAGCCTTATGAAGCCCCTCTATAGTCTGATAAACCAATTCTACCGGACAATTTACATCATTGGGAGTAAGCATCTCAGCTATCTTTTTGGAAACCTCATCTTGCGTAAATGGATCGTATATTTCAGTAACATAATTTATTACCTGTTCTTTTGGCAGATTTTCCTGTGCTTTGGATTTATGATATACCGCGTCAATCAAATTTTGTCGTCCTGATTCCTTCAGCAATTCAATAGCAGCTCTGAAAGCGCAAAACTCGTTCATGCGAGCCATATCAATTCCATAATAATCAGGGAAACGTACTTGAGGCGATGACGAAACAATAACAATTTTCTTGGGTTCTAGTCGGTTAAGAATTTTCAGGATACTTTGTTTCAACGTTGTTCCACGTACAATCGAATCATCGATACATACTAGATTATCAACCTTTCCACGTCGGATAGATCCGTAAGTCACGTCGTAAACGTGCGTTGCCAAATCATCCCGCTCGTTATTGCTGGAGATAAACGTTCTCAGTTTTATATCCTTAATAAGAACTTTTTCAACTCTTATAGGTATCTTAGTCGAAGCTTTGATACCATCTTTCATACCATAGAAAGCCACTTCGGCTGTATTAGGAATAAAAGAAAATACTGTGTTTTCTATGTCGTTATCAACGGCTTTTAAAATCGGTTGAGCCAACGACTCGCCCAGCAGCTTTCTCTCACGATAAATATCAATATCACTACCACGTGAAAAGTAGATGCGTTCAAACGAACATTTGGCTAACTCGGAGCTAGCCGGACGAATTGTTTCAAATCTGACCGTACCATCTTTCTTGATAATCATAGCTTCACCTGGTTGCAGCTCTTTAATGTCTTCTTCTTTTAGATTCATTGCCGTCTGAATAACAGGGCGTTCTGAAGCGGTAACAACAATTTCATCGCTAATATAGTAGAATGCAGGCCGAATTCCTTTCGGATCGCGGAAAACAAAAGAATCACCATGACCTAACATCCCACAAATTACATATCCACCATCCCACATCTTTTCGGATTTGCGAATAAAAGATGCTATATCAAGATTTTCCTCAATTTTCTGTGTAATAACCAAGTCGTTAGAATAACGCTTTTTAATTATATCATATTCTTTCTGTACTTCCTGATCCAGTTGAAATCCTAGCGATTCAAGCATCAGAAATGTATCGCCCTTGTCTCTTGGATGTTGTCCTTTAAGAGTTAAGTGATCAAAGAGTTCATCTACATTTGTCAGATTAAAATTACCGGCCAGCACAAGCGTTCTGTTTTTCCAGTTATGACGACGCAAAAACGGATGAACATACGATAATCCGCTTCTTCCGGTTGTGCTGTAACGTAGATGTCCCATATACAACTCTCCGGCAAAAGGTAATTCTTCTTTTGATTTAGCTACATTTCTGTAAACATCGGCTGTAGCATTAGCCATTTTTTTATTAATCGTTGCAAAAATCTCCTGAATGGCATTTTTCCCTTCCACTCGTTCGCGCCAGATATATTCTTCGCCGGCAGGCATATCGAGCTTAACAGTGGCCAGTCCAGCTCCCTCCTGTCCGCGATTATGCTGTTTTTCCATAAGCAAATACATCTTTTGCAAGCCATATTGCCATGTTCCGTACTTTTCCTGATAATAATCCAACGGCTTCAAGAGCCGAACCATTGCTATTCCGCACATAATATATAAGTTACAAGTTTTGAGTTACGAGTTACAAGACAGTAAACAAGTAAACGAGTGAACAAGTTGTTTGATAAATAATAAATAATGCTTAACGTCGATATGTTTTATGAATTGAGCATAAAGCTTACTTTCGTAAAAATCAGTATCTTTTTCATTAAATGAAAAACCCCAACGTTTAGCGCAGGGGTTATTTTTCACATTATTCTACAGTCACAGATTTCGCCAGGTTACGCGGTTGGTCTACATCGCAACCCTTGACTACAGCTATATGATATGCCAGAAGCTGCAACGGAATAGCCGCCAACAAAGGTACAAGGCATTCCTCAGTATCAGGGATACTGATGATATGGTCGGACAAACTGCTAACAACCACATCCCCATCAGTAACGATGGATATTATTCGACCCTTACGGGCTTTTATTTCTTGAATGTTACTAACCACTTTTTCGTACATTCCGGCACTGGTAGCAATTACCACAACCGGCATTTCCTGACTAATCAAGGCTATTGGTCCGTGTTTCATTTCAGCTGCCGGATAACCTTCTGCATGTATATAGGATATTTCTTTCAGTTTTAAAGCTCCTTCCAACGCCACAGGGAAATTATAACCACGTCCAAGGTAGATAAAATTCTGAGCATAAGTAAATGTTTTAGCAAATTCAGCAATTGTGGAGTCTTGCTTTAAAATCACTCCTATTTTTTCAGGAATACGCGCCAGTTCATAAACTATTTTCAGGTAATCTTCCTGGCTCAACGTTCCCTTTTCTTTTCCAATCATCATGGCCAACATAGTCAGTACGGTAACCTGGGCTGTAAATGCCTTAGTAGAAGCTACTCCGATTTCAGGGCCTGCATGAGTGTAGCAACCAGAGTGAGTATTGCGTGGAATGGAAGAACCTACCACATTACAAATACCAAAAATAAATGCTCCTTCTGATTTTGCAAGCTCTACAGCAGCCAGAGTATCGGCAGTTTCACCCGATTGAGAAATTGCTATAACAATGTCATCGGTATGAATCACCGGCTTACGATAGCGAAATTCTGACGAATACTCCACCTCTACGGGTATACGCGCAAATTCTTCAATAGCGTATTTTCCAATTAAAGCCGAGTGCCATGACGTTCCACAAGCTGTAATAATAATGCGTTTAGCATTCAGGAATTTTTCTTTATTGTCAATAAATCCGGCCAAAGTGATATTGTTTTCGTCCACATTTACACGACCACGCATACTGTCGGCCAGCGTTTTAGGTTGCTCAAAAATTTCCTTTATCATGAAATGAGGATAGCCACCTTTCTCTAACTGGCTCAAAGTCATTTCAAGTCTTTTAATTTCAGGAGTTTTCTCAACATTTCCTATTGTTTTTATTTTCAACTGCTTGCCTCGCTGTAAAGTTACAACTTCTTCGTCGCCAATATAAACTACCTGATCGGTAAATTCTACTATGGGAGTAGCATCTGAAGCCAAAAAGAACTCATCATCGCCAATACCAACTACTAAAGGGCTACCTTTACGCGCTGCAACTATTACATCGGGGTGACCTTTCTCTATAATTGCTATAGCGTAAGCACCTACAACCTGATTTAAGGCCAATTGAACAGCTGTTGTCAAATCTACTTCATTCGATTTCTTGATATATTCAATCAACTGCACTAATACTTCAGTATCAGTTTGACTTGAAAAAGTATAACCATGTTTCATCAAACCTTCTTTAAGAACGGCATAATTTTCAATGATTCCATTGTGTATCAACGCCAACTCCTCTGACTGAGAGTAATGAGGGTGTGCATTTACCTGATTAGGCTCGCCATGTGTTGCCCAACGGGTATGAGCAATTCCAATTGTTCCTTCTATATCTTTCTGCTCAGCAAACTGCACTAAATCAGACACTTTCCCTTTTGCTTTGTAAACACTTAGTTTGTCGCCATGTATCAACGCAATTCCGGCACTGTCGTATCCTCTGTATTCTAGTCGTTGAAGACCTTTTATAAGAATAGGATAAGCTTGTTTATTACCAATGTAACCTACGATTCCACACATAATTCTTCGTTTATTTATCTTCTAAAAAAATTCTTAGAAGTGATTTGACAATTTAGATTAATTAATATTTAAAACTTACATTGATAGCTTTTTGCCTACTGTCTCATCTTAAACTCCTCTCCTAAGCCGCTCAATAGCTAAAAGCGTATCTTCTCTGCTGCTAAAACCGGTAAAACGCATATAACCTTCTCCCGATGAACCAAAAACGACCCCGGGTGTGCCGACAAT
>Ga0302296_1002300_pt1 | contig 12983 bp, 10 predicted proteins | sample III_Fen_N3_1_FD_194546 | JGI IMG/M metagenome (GOLD analysis project Ga0302296, IMG submission 194546) | Peat permafrost microbial communities from Stordalen Mire near Abisko, Sweden - III_Fen_N3_1 | ecosystem: Environmental > Terrestrial > Soil > Wetlands > Permafrost | place: Sweden: Abisko... | reverse complement strand
TTGAAGGAAGCAAAGTTTGTAAATTTCATTAAGGAGTACACGCACGCGCTGACGCACGAGTTGAAAACGCCCATCAGTGGCATCTATATGGCGTCGTCGCAATTGTCGTCGGGCATCTTTGAGGAAAAGCCGGAGGCAAGGCAACGGTATTACGGCATGATGAAGGAATCGAGCTCCAAATTGTTGAGCACGGTCGATCGTATATTGTTAGTGGCAAAAGCCGAGCATTCCAAGATTACAACCAACCCCTCTCCCACCGAAGTCAAGCCGTTTATTGAGAAAATAGTGGAAACCCACCGGTCAAACAACTTCCGCCGAAAGATTGTGGAATTGACTTCGTCCTGTACACCGGAAGATTTGATGGGCACGTTCGACCCGTTCCTCATGGAGAATGTTTTGAACAACCTTATTGATAATGCCATGAAGTATTCGGATGAGGAAGTTAAGATTGAAGTTTTTGCAAGCAAAAGCGACAACAAACTGGAGTTCCGCCTCAAGGACAATGGCTTTGGTATTGCTGAAAATGAGTTGAAGCACATTTTCGATAATTTTGAACGCGGAAACAAAGTTCAGGGCAAAGGAATTGACGGATTCGGCATCGGGCTGAATTATGTCAACAAGGTGGTGCGCGCCCATAAGGGTTCCATTGAGGTGACCAGCCAGGAAGGCGTCGGCACAGAGTTCAGCATCCATTTACCGATTTAAATGTTACTATATATAATAAGGTGTACGAATTATGATCAAACTTTTGTTGGTAGAAGACGATGACATCCTGGGTTTCATCATAAAAGAAGGGATGGAATTGATTGGCGATTACGAAGTGATGTGGTGCCAGAACCCGAAAGCGGGCTTGGTGGCATTCGACACTTTTGTTCCCGATGTCGTGGTTTCGGACGTGGAAATGCCTGGAATGACTGGTTTGGAGATGGTGAAGATTATTCGGCAAAAGAATCCGGACATTCCCATTATCCTCGAAACTGGAGTGGCTTCGGGTAAGACCATCGTGGAAGCCTACAGCATCGGCATTGACAATTACATTAAAAAACCCTTTTTACCGGCTGAACTCGATGCCTACATTCAGGTGCTGATGCGACGCATTAGTGCGGCGCCCAAAGCTGCAAGTGTTGTTGCTGAACCAGCGGCGGTACTTTCCGACAGTCAGTATGTTTTTGGGACCTACAAGTTTGACTCAAAAAGACAAACCCTTGAATCACAGAACAGTCGCTTCGAACTCTCGGTAACGGAATCGACTTTGTTGGAACTGCTTGTCAAGAACATGGGGCAATTGGTCACCAAGGAAATGATAGCGACAGACATTTGGAAGGGCAATCAGTATATGAACAATCAAAGTTTGGATGTATTTTTGCACAACCTGCGCAAGTATTTGGTGGACGATTCCAACATTCGCATCAAGACAGTTCGCGGGGTTGGCTATGTTTTTGAAATCCTTACATGATTTATCCGGAGAATTTCGAACAAAAAATTGGATTTGACCAGATTCGACAGCTTCTGAAAAAGAACTGTTCGAGCAGTTTGGGACAGGAAAAGGTGGATGAACTGGTTTTCCTGACCAATTTCGATGCGCTTTTGGAACAATTGGACAGAGGGGATGAATTTCGCAGAATTTTGGTTCAAGAGCAAACATTTCCTGAAAGTCATTATTTAGACGTACGTCCAGCCTTGAAACGGTTGCGTATTGAAGGTACTTGGATGGACGAGGCAGAACTCTTTGATTTGCGGCGTTCGTTGGAGAGCATCTATAAGATTGTTCGATTTTTCGCACCTGATTCAGAGGGAAATACACCCTATCCAAGGCTATCGGCCTTGGCTGGACAAACGTTTGTTTATCCGGAAGTTCTAAAGAAAATAGACGGCATCTTGTCCAAGTTTGGAAAGATTCTGGACAACGCCTCACCTGAATTGTCACGCATTCGTCGGGAGTTGACACAAACCATGAGTGGTTTGTCGCGTCGGCTTAATCAAATAATGAAACAGGCTCAGAGTGAGGGTATTGTGGAAAAGGATGCCTCGCCCAGCATGCGGGACGGACGGTTGGTGATACCGGTTTCGCCCATGTACAAGCGTAAGATTCGAGGTATTGTTCACGACGAATCGGCGACCGGCAAGACGGTTTTTATTGAACCGGAGGAGTTGGTGGAGGCCAACAATAAGATTCGGGAGCTTGAAAATGAGGAACGTCGCGAAGTTATTCGGATTTTAATCACGTTTTCGGATGGGATACGACCTTTGGCCGAGGAAATGGTTTCGTCGTATTCTTTTTTGGGCGAAATTGATTTTGTTCGCTCCAAAGCTCGTTTTGCTTTGGAAATCAATGCGATACGGCCGCGCATGGAAGATGAGCCTTCGCTGGATTGGGTAAAGGCGGTGCATCCGTTGTTGATGCTATCGTTGCGGAAACAGCACAAGGACGTGGTGCCGTTGACTTTGACGTTGAATGCGGTGAATCGGATTCTGATTATTTCAGGTCCCAATGCGGGTGGTAAGTCGGTTTGCTTGAAAACGGTCGGTTTATTGCAATACATGGTGCAGTGCGGGTTGATGATTCCATTGCACGACAGTTCGCGGGTGGGCTGGTTCGAACGGCTGTTCATCGACATTGGTGACGAGCAATCCATTGAAAATGATTTGAGTACGTATAGTTCGCATTTGCTGAACATGAAATATTTCTTGCGATATTCGCAGGGGAACACGCTTTTGCTCATCGATGAGTTCGGCTCCGGAACGGAACCCAAGATTGGTGGTGCCATGGCGGAAGCCTGTTTGGATCGGTACAATTCGCAGGGTGCTTATGGCGTCATCACGACCCATTACAGCAATCTGAAACATTATGCCGACGAGCATGAGGGCTTGCTGAACGGTGCCATGCTGTACGATCGTCACGAAATGCGGCCACTTTTTGTGCTGGAGACGGGTCGACCGGGAAGTTCCTTCGCCATTGAGATTGCCCGTAAGATAGGACTTCCAGAAGAAGTTATTGCGGAGGCTTCAGCCAAAGTGGGTTCAGACTATATAGATATGGATAAGTTTTTGCAGGATATTGTTCGTGACAAGCGGTACTGGGAAAACAAACGTCAAAGTATTCGGCAGCAGGAAAAAAAGTTGGCTGAACTGACGGAACGTTATGAAACGGACCTTTCAGAAATGAACAAACAGCGTAAGGAAATCATTTCGAAGGCGAAAACCGACGCCTCGCAAATACTGAACGATTCCAACGCGCTTATTGAGAATACCATTCGTGGCATCAAGGAAGCACAGGCAGAAAAGGAACGGACCAAGGAGCTTCGCAAGGAGTTGCAGGGATTTAAAGATTCGGTTTCAATAGAGCCGTCGGCTTCTGAGGTGGAATCTGAAGCCTTGAATCAGAAGCGATTGGATAATAAGATCGATAAGATAAGACGCCGGGAGGAAGAGAAAGTTCGGAGGGCATCGGGCACAGTTGAAAAAGTGAAAGAGGTGCCGCTGAAACCTTCGCCAAAGGTTTTTGCATTGAAGGATACGGTTCGGATAAAAGGGCAGACTGCTGTAGGAACCATTCTGGAAATGAAGGGGTTGAAGGCTGTCATCGGGTTTGGTTCGGTCAAATCGACTGTTCTGTTGGAGCTACTGGAACATGCGAAATTTCAAAAGGAAAAAGAAAACCCCTATACCACTTTGGGTAGGCGAACGTCGGACGAGATCCGTGAAAAGAAGCTGCAGTTCAAACAAGACATTGATGTTCGTGGACAACGTGGGGACGAGGCACTGCAAACGGTGATGTATTATGTGGACGATGCCATCATGACGGGTGTCTCGCGCATTCGGATATTGCATGGAACGGGTACTGGAGCGCTAAGACAACTCATTCGCCAATACCTTGGTACAGTGCCGGGTGTAAAAAAATACGGTGATGAACACATTCAATTCGGGGGTGCCGGCATTACGGTGGTGGATTTGGATTAATGCCAAATCTGCTTAAAATTGCTACCTTTGCGCTTCTTCGAACACGTGTATGCCAACAGAATATAGACTGACCAATTTTTTGCCGACCACCAAGAAGGAGTTGGAACTCCGTGGTTGGAGCGAAGTGGATGTCGTGCTTTTTTCTGGTGACGCGTATGTGGACCATCCTTCGTTCGGGGCTGCAGTAATAGGCCGTTTGCTGGAAGCTCAAGGGCTCAAAGTGGCGCTGGTGCCTCAACCCGATTGGCGGGGCGACCATCGTGATTTCACCAAAATGGGGCGTCCCAGGCTCTTTTTCGCCGTAACGGCTGGCAACATGGATTCCATGGTGAATCATTACACGGCCGGTAAGCGGTTGCGTTCGGACGATGCCTATACGGCGGATGGCAAAGCTGGTGCCCGACCGGATTACGCCACAATAGTTTATTGCAACATTATCAAGCAGTTATACCCGGATGTTCCCATCTTGATCGGGGGAATTGAGGCATCACTAAGACGGCTAACCCATTATGATTATTGGTCTGACAGCCTGATGCCCAGCATTTTGGTTTCATCCAAGGCGGATTTGTTGGTATATGGTATGGGTGAGAAACCGTTGACGGAGCTTTGTTTGCGGCTTGCAGCTGGTGAAGCGTTTGCGTCGATTCACGACATTAAGCAAACGGTTTTTTTGCAACCAATGACAAACACCGTTTCGGATAACGTATTTCGCTTGCAAAGTCACGAAGATTGCTTGATGAGCAAGCACAAGCAGGCTGAAAACTTCCGTCACATCGAGGAGGAATCCAACAAATTGAATGCCAACACGTTGATTCAGCAGGTTGGTGCCATGGAGTTGGTGGTGAATCCACCATTTCAGCCACTAACCTCGGAGGAACTGGACCAAAGTTACGAATATCCGTATACCCGCCTTCCACATCCCAAGTACAAGGGAAAGACCATTCCTGCATACGAGATGATCAAGTTCTCGGTGAACATCCATCGGGGTTGTTTCGGAGGTTGTGCCTTCTGCACGATTTCCGCCCATCAAGGCAAATTTGTGATGAACCGCAGCAAGGAGTCGGTGCTTCGCGAGGTACGGTTGCTTACTGATCGAGAAGATTTCAAAGGTTATCTAAGCGACCTCGGCGGCCCTTCTGCCAACATGTATCGCATGGAAGGTCGCGATTTGTCCATTTGCGAAAGTTGTAAGAAACCCTCGTGCATCCATCCTCGAATTTGCCCCAACCTAAACACTGACCACGGTCCTCTGTTGGATTTGTACCGTGCTGTCGACGCACTACCCGGCATCAAGAAATCCTTCATCGGCAGCGGCATCCGCTATGATTTAATAATGGCTGAAACCAAGGATGAACGTATTGCACTGAACAACAGAGCCTATGCCCGTGAAGTGGTTTTCAATCACGTTTCCGGTCGCTTGAAGGTTGCGCCGGAACATACCAGCGACGAGGTGCTTCAGCTTATGCGTAAGCCCTCCTTTGAACAGTTCAAAACTTTCAATAAACTTTTTGAAAAGTTGGAGGACGAACGACAACTTCAGTCCGAAACAGGCCGCCAACAGTTGATTCCTTATTTTATTTCTTCCCATCCCGGTTGTTTGGAACGCGATATGGCGAATTTGGCATCCGAGACCCATAAGCTTCACTTCAAATTGGAGCAAGTACAAGATTTCACGCCTACCCCAATGACATTGGCCACTGAAATCTATTACACCGGATTGCATCCCTATACACTTAAGCCCGTTTTTACTGCCCGCACCAAGGTTGAGAAAGAGAAGCAGCGCAGTTATTTTTTTAAAAGACTATTTTAATAGTAGAGCGTAATGTATAAATTTTGGAGTATGAAAATACATCCAAAAACAACTACTGTCGAAGAGTTGCAAATGTATCTGGCAAATCGAGTTCGTAAGTCAAGACTCGTTAAAGGATACTCACAAACGGACTTATCCATGTATTCAATGGTAAGTTATTCATCCCTTCGAAAATTTGAGCAGACCGGTGAAATTTCCCTGACTTCATTCCTTCGAATTGCAGATGCATTGGACGAAAGCATCCAATTTGAGAATCTTTTTCCTAGAGCAGAATTCTATCAATTACACAGTTCTGGATTGCTAAAGCGCCCGAAGCGATGTAAAAATGGTACTTACTGTACTTCACGAATACCCAGTCATAGTGAATTGGAAAAATATCTTGATTTTGAAGATGATCCAACTAGTTGCAATCAATCAGCGACTAAGAGAAATTGGAAAAAATTGAAGCAGCCTTCTATTGAAAAAAATTGGGATCCATTTGAAGAATTAAAGGCTATAATGAATGAAAATCCAGAACCCAGAGAACCTTAGCTTGGCACACTAAAAAGGATGGAACATGGTGTTATTCATAGAAATAATTATCGCTTATATAGTGGTAGACATAAATTGCATTGATTTAGAATATTCGAAGAGGAAACAAGTGACCTGATATCAAGGGTAAAGGGTAAAGGGCATCTGATATCAAATGTAAAGGGCATCTGATATCAAATGTAAAGGGCATCTGATATCAAGGGTAAAGGGCATCTGATATCAAGGGTAAAGGGCATCTGATATCAAGGGTAAAGGGCATCTGATATCAAATGTAAAGGGCATCTGATATCAAATGTAAAGGGCATCTGATATCAAATGTAAAGGGCATCTGATATCAAGGGTAAAGGGCATCTGATATCAAGGGTAAAGGGCATCTGATATCAAGGGTAAAGGGCATCTGATATCAAGGGTAAATGGTATTTTTTACAAGGGTAAAGGGTGCTTTTTATCAAGGTTAGATGCTCCTTATTATTAAACAAGACACCTTCGTAGTTGTTTAAGTGATTCCTACTGAGTGATTTTGCTAGTATCTATTGAATAGAATATTAATACATATTGAAATGCATCAATATAACTACCACTATATAAGCGATAAAAATAAATACACTTTGAGAAGGTTAAACCACACTACATTCCTTTGCGGCGAATCTTGATTCGGATGGAGTTTTCGATGGGCTGCTCACAAACGAAAGCAAGGTAACCACCACCGCCGGCACCAGGCATCTTCCAAGCGAGTGCTTGGCCTTTGTAAAGGTCGATGGCTTCTTGTACGGCAGGGCTCATCATGGCGGGGAACATGGTAATTTGGGCTTCGAAAGAGGCTTTGTAGGCGGAGGCGAATGCCTGGAGGTCTTTGGCCATGATGGCATCCCAGGCGGAGGAAGCGGCGGAGGTGAGTGCCAACACGTTGGTTTCGTCGATGTACGTTTCTTTTAAAAGGTTCAGGCCTTGGACGCGGGGCCAAAGGAGGACCATACAAAGGTGGTCTTCGAGCCAGTTCAGAATGGATTCGTCGTGGCAGGATTCGATTTTGGAGGGCCAGTAACCACCATCGTAGTAGTGGCGGTTCAAGCCGGGCATGCAGATGCCAATGGAGTCTTGGGCACCAGAGATTTCGGAACGGCCGGGTTCGTTTTCGAAGCGAAAAAGGATTTCGGCCAGCTTTTCGGGATGGTCGAGTGGTAATTGGTAGGGCCAGAGTTTTCGGGCGGCATTGCGGGTGGAGGTGGACATGCCGCAGCGTTCCATGAACTCGATGGTGGGTTCGATGGAGATGGTAAGGGCCCAGCCTGCACCGAATTTATTGACGTAGGGTTGGTCAATCCAAGTGCCTGCCAAGTCGAGGCGAAAAGGGAGCTGGCATTGAGCTTCGCCAGTGCGGAGAGCGGTGGTGGAGCGCGGAGGCAGACCGGCTTCGGGTATACGTTTAAGGATGAGGTAGTTGATGCCGAGTTCGGTGCAAAGCTTTTCTTTGGCTGGGGAGTGGCCGTCTTCGTTGACAACAAAAACGTCGGGTCGGAATTGGCGGAGGTCCGTTTCGAAGTCGAGTATGCCGGAGCCTTGATTGACCCAGGCATCGGTGACGTAGCGGCAGGATTTAACCATGTAGAGGCGTTCCTGTTCGGAGTTGACCGTGTTTCGGCCTTTCAGGTCGCGGATGGTGGCGTCGGAACCGAGACCAACATAGAGGTCACCGTAAGTTGCGGCTTCCTTGAAAAAAGCGACGTGGCCACTGTGTAGCATGTCGTAGCAACCTGAGACAAAAATCCGCTTATTCATATTAGTTATTCAAAGGTGTATGCTTGGTCCAGAAAAGGTGCGGTAATGTCTTTGGGGGAAAGGACCAGCTCCTTCAAATCGACAGGCCATTCAATGCCAACCGTGGGGTCTGCAAAGTTCAGTGACACTTCGGAAGGTTGGTTGTACGGATTATCAACCTTGTAGGAGAATATGGCTTCGTGGGAAAGGACCAAAAATCCATGGTAAAGACCGCGGGGTACGTAGAGCTGACGTTTGTTTTCGGCGGAAAGTTCGACTGCGACGTACTTGCCGAAGCTGGGTGAATGGCGACGGACGTCGACGACGACATCAAGGACAGCACCTTGAATGACGCGGACCAACTTGGCTTGGGCGGCATCGCCGCTTTGTGCGTGGAGGCCACGGAGTACGCCGAAGGTGGATTTGGATTCGTTGTCTTGGATGAATTCGACGGGGCCGATGTGCTCTTGGAATTCACCTTTTTTCCAGGCTTCCATGAAATAGCCTCGGGGGTCGATGTTGACTTTGGGCTCGATGATGAAGACGCCGGGAATGTCCTGTTCTATAAAGTTCATGGTCTTAACGGTTACCGTACATGGTTTCGTAATACTTTTGATAGTCGCCTGAGGTCACTTCGTTTGTCCAAGCCTGATTTTCGAGGTACCAGCGAATGGTCAGCTCGATACCGGTGGCAAAATTAGTTTCGGGCAACCAGCCAAGTTCGTTGCTGATTTTGGTGGGATCGATGGCGTAACGCTGATCGTGTCCGAGTCGATCGGCGACGTAGGTGATGAGGTCGTAATTGATGTTGTTCAGGTCCGTTTTCAGAACAGACTGATAGGCAGGTTCTTCCAACATAAGCCGTTTGATGGTGTCGATGGTAAGCTTTACGATCTCTATGTTTTGTTTTTCGTTGTGGCCGCCAACGTTGTAGACCTCTCCCACCCGACCGTTGCGAACCACTTGGTCGATGGCTTTGCAATGGTCCACCACATACAACCAGTCGCGGACGTTGGTGCCGTCACCGTAAACGGGAAGCTTCTTGCCTTCGAGTATATTCTTGATGATGAGCGGAATAAGTTTTTCTGGGAAATGGAAGGGACCGTAATTGTTGGAGCAACGGGTGATGGTGGCGGGAAACTTGTAGGTTTCCATATACGCCTTAACAATGAGGTCTGCCGAGGTTTTGGAGGCTGAATACGGGCTGCGGGGATCCAAGGGCGTGGTTTCGGTGAAATAGCCTTCGGCACCGAGAGAACCGTAGACTTCGTCGGTGGAAACCTGATGATAGCGGACACCGGGTTTCCAGGTGGGATAACCTTTTTCGTCCTTACCGGTTACCCAATGCTTGCGGGCGACATCCATGAGGTTTTGTGTGCCCATGATGTTGGTTTCCAGGAACAAGCGAGGGTTTTCGATGCTACGGTCCACGTGACTTTCGGCGGCGAAGTTCACCACCACTTCGACCGGGTAGGTTTCGAAAAGGCTGTTGATGAGGGCTTGGTCGCAGATGTTGCCTTTGACGAAGATGCAACGGCTACCATCCACATCGTGGGCGATTGTTCCAAGATTGCCGGCGTAAGTCAAGGCGTCGAGAACGATCAATTGAACGTCGTCGTAATTGGACAACAGCATTTTAATGTAATTGGCTCCGATAAAACCGGCTCCACCCGTGACGATATATGTTTTCATATCCATTAGTCTAATAAATGTAGGATGTATTGACCGTATTCTGTTTTTTCGAGTTTGCGGCCCAGGGCCATCAGCTGGTCGTTGGTGATCCATCCATTGCGCCAGGCGATTTCTTCGATGCAGGATACGTAAAAACCTTGTCGGTTTTGGATGGTGGAGACAAAATTGGAGGCGTCCAGCAAACTGTCGCAATTGCCGGTGTCGAGCCAAGCGAATCCACGACCGAAGAGTTCGACCTGTAGGGTGCCTTCTTGGAGATATACTTTGTTGAGGTCGGTGATTTCATATTCGCCTCGGGCGGAAGGCTGAAGGGCGGCGGCTTTGGCGGTGACGGTGCTGTCGTAGAAGTAGAGTCCCGGCACGGCATAATGGGACTTGGGATGTTCGGGCTTTTCTTCAAGAGAAAGCACTTTACCGTCGGCATCGAATTCGACCACACCATAAGCGCGGGGATCTTTGACGTAGTAGCCGAACACGCAGGCACCCTTGTCGATGTTGGCAGCGTGTTTGAGCATGGCGGAGAAATTTTGGCCGTAGAACATGTTGTCGCCCAGAATGAGGCAGCCTGGTTCTCCGTTCAGGAATTCGGCACCCAAGACAAACGCTTGAGCCAGTCCGTTTGGTATATCCTGAATCTTATACTGAAACGACATGCCAAGATCCTCGCCAGTGCCGAGCAAATCGCTGAACATAGGTAAGTCTCTAGGCGTTGAGATGATGAGGACCTCGCTGATGCCGGCCAACATCAGGGTGGACAACGGATAATAAATCATCGGCTTGTCGTAAACCGGCATGATCTGCTTGGAGATGGCTTTGGAAAGCGGGAAGAGGCGGGTAGCACTGCCACCGGCTAATATGATGCCTTTCATAGGATTGGTTTTACAAAGTCAACAAAGATAGCAATAAGGTATTTCAACTCAAATACCAGCGGTACATAGTTTCGATGCCGTCCTCAATTTCCATGCGGTGGTGCCAGCCAAGTTCGTGCAACTTTTGGGGGTCGGTGAGCTTGCGCATGGTACCGTCGGGCTTGGTAGTATCAAAGAAAAGTTCACCTTCAAAGCCGACTTTTGTTTTGACGAGTTCAGCCAACTGCTTGATGGTAATTTCTTTACCTGTTCCAATGTTGATGTGGCAATTGCGAACTTCGGGGTCGGAGCCTTTTAGATCGTCAAAAGAAACGCGCTCCATAATGTACACGCAGGCGTCGGCCATGTCTTCGCTCCAAAGGAATTCGCGGAAGGGCGTACCAGTTCCCCAAAGGGCGATTCGACCGTTGGTGATGCCGTATTTGTTCAGGATGCCGAGCATGTCGTCTTGACTGCTTTCTCCGTCTATTCCTTCCACTGGATACCGGCTGAAATCGCGACGCAGGGCCTCCCAGTCGTTGTTCATGAGGCATTTGCCCAAGTGCGCCTTGCGAATCATGGCAGGCAGGACGTGACTTTTCTCTAGGTTGAAGTTGTCGTTGGGGCCGTACAGGTTGGTGGGCATCACGGCGATGAAGTTGGTGCCGTATTGCAGGTTGAAGCTCTCGCACATCTTGAGTCCGGCAATCTTGGCAATGGCGTAGGGTTCGTTGGTGTACTCCAGCGGCGAGGTCAACAGGCTGTTTTCGGGCATGGGTTGGGGCGCGTCGCGGGGATAGATGCACGTGCTTCCCAAAAACAGCAGCTTCTTGACACCATTTTTCCACGATTGATGGATGATGTTGTTCTGTATCTGCATGTTGATGTAGATGAAGTCGGCACGGTACAGCGAATTGGCGACGATGCCTCCAACGTGCGCGGCAGCCAGAAAAACGTATTCCGGTTTTTCGGAGGCAAAGAATTCAGCCACGGCGACTTGATCGGTGAGATCGAGTTCGTGCATGGTTCGCAAGACAAAGTTGCTGTAACCCTTGGATTTCAGATTTTTAAGTATGGCTGAACCCACCAGTCCAGTGTGTCCGGCCAGGTATATTTTAGCGTCCTTATTCATATTATTCGAAGTAATTCATGATGCGGTAGCCGCCTTCCTTGAGGTAGGTTTCCTTTTTCATGAGTTTGATGTCGCTCAGCATCATGTCTTCGCACAAGGCTTGGAGGTCGTATTCGGGTGTCCAGTTCAGTTTGGTTCGTGCCTTGGTGGCATCACCGATGAGGAGTTCCACTTCGGTGGGGCGGAAATAGGCTTTGTCCACACCCACCAGTTTGTCACCCATGCGGGCGGCAAAGGCTTCATAGTGCGCTGTTCCCACCCGTTGTTCGAACAGGGCTTTGTCGATGCCGGCCAGATAGCCTTTTTCATCGGCACCCTCGCCTTTGAAATCGATGGTCGCACCCACTTCGGCAAAGGCCATGCGGACGAATTCACGGATGGTGGTGGTCACGCCGGTGGCGATGACGTAATCGTCGGGCTGATCTTGCTGCAGGATGAGGTACATGGCTTTGATGTAATCTTTTGCATGACCCCAGTCGCGTTGGGAGGAAAGATTTCCGAGGAACAGGTTTTTCTGCATGCCAAGCACGATGCGGGAGGCGGCACGGGTTACTTTGCGGGTCACAAAGGTTTCGCCGCGAAGCGGAGATTCGTGGTTGAACAGGATGCCGTTGCTGGCGTGCATGCCGTAAGCTTCGCGGTAATTGACCGTGATCCAATAGGCATACATTTTAGCCACTGCATACGGGCTGCGAGGATAAAAGGGCGTGGTTTCCTTTTGGGGCACTTCCTGAACAAGGCCGTAGAGTTCAGACGTGGAAGCCTGATAAATACGGGTTTTCTTGGTCAATTCAAGCAGGCGGACGGCTTCCAAAATGCGAAGGGTGCCGAGTCCGTCGGCGTTTGCAGTGTATTCGGGGGTGTCGAAGCTTACTTTGACATGGCTCATGGCTGCCAGGTTGTAAATTTCGTCCGGTTTGGTCTCGCCGATGATGCGGGTGAGGTTCATACTGTCGGTCAAATCGCCGTAATGCAAGATCATGTTGCGGTTTTCTTCCCAAGGACCTTGATAGAGGTGGTCGATACGGTCGGTATTGAACATGGAGGAGCGGCGTTTGATGCCGTGGACGATGTAGCCTTTGCGGATGAGGTATTCGGCGAGGTAAGCGCCGTCCTGACCGGTTATGCCGGTAATCAATGCTGTTTTGGACATAGTATAAGGAGTAAGTTAATCAGATGTCGTATGCGGAATACGGAGAATTTTGGCTCTTGAATTCGGGAACCATGCGCTTCATTTGTTTGACGGTTTCGG
>Ga0302296_1002298_pt1 | contig 12993 bp, 10 predicted proteins | sample III_Fen_N3_1_FD_194546 | JGI IMG/M metagenome (GOLD analysis project Ga0302296, IMG submission 194546) | Peat permafrost microbial communities from Stordalen Mire near Abisko, Sweden - III_Fen_N3_1 | ecosystem: Environmental > Terrestrial > Soil > Wetlands > Permafrost | place: Sweden: Abisko... | reverse complement strand
TTGATAAGATTACCCATCTTCCCAATGCGAAATACATCTTTACTGCTCATACCGGTTATAGCAGTGATTATAAGAAAGCTATCAATACAAAATTAGAATAACCGCATTGATCCTTTAATTCTAATTAAAAAAAGAGCATAGATAATATATAATATTATCTATGCTCTTTTTATAAGATTATGAACAAAAACAGGTGAATGAACGTTCATTTTGTATCGTTGTTTAATTACGTTGCTTTTGACGTAATGCAAACCAAAACGTGACTGATAATAAAAACAATATGAAAGAGAAGAATAATGATAAATACAAAGAATTGCTTCAGGCAACTCTTACATTAGTTAATAACCGTGGATTTCATGACACCCCTATGTCTAAAATTGCTAAACTGGCGGGAGTATCTCCGGCAACGATTTACCTGTATTTTGAAAATAAGCAGGATTTAATCAACAAGCTCTACCTGGAAGTAAAAGCATCTTTTTGTAACTATGCATTTCAGGGATATACTGTTGAATTGCCTGTAAAAAAAGGATTTGAAGTCATCTGGTATAACATTGCCGACTACAAATTGAACAAAATTGAAGAATCAATGTTTTTATCGCAATGTGATAATACTCCCATGATCGATGAAGAAAGTATCCAAAAAGGATTGAAACATTTGCAACCTTTGCTTGATTTATGGGAACGTGGTAAAAAAGAAGGTATTATTAAGTCCGTTTCACCTTATCTTTTGTATGCATATACTATATATCCCTTATCTTTTCTACTGGCAATGCATGTAAAAGGAATTATTACTATCGATGAAAAAGACCGGTTAGAAGCCTTTCAGGCTGCCTGGAATTCCATAAAAGTTTAACTATCAGTCTTATCAGAATTATTAATACGGAGTATTCTGACTGAAATTTCAATCACAATATAAATTTAAAAAACAACGATTATAATGAATAAAACAATTATTCTGGAAAGTAGACCTGTCGGGAAGCCAAAGCTTTCAGATTTTAAAACTACAAATTACGAAATACCACCACTGGAAACAGGAGAAATACTGCTTAAATCAAGTTATATTTCTGTGGATCCTTATTTGAGGGGAAGAATGAGCGATGCTAAATCATATGCTGTCCCTTTTCAGCTACATCAACCGATAAGTTCGGGCATAGTAGCCGAAGTCGTGGAGTCAAATCATAAAGGATTCAGTAAAGGCGATTTTGTATCGGGATTACTTCAATGGAAAGAATATCAAAAGTCTAATGGTATAGGATTACTAAAGGTCGATCCGGCTAAAGCACCTTTGTCAGCTTATTTGGGAGTGTTAGGTATGACAGGTCTTACTGCTTATCTGGGTTTGACAGAAATAGGTAAGCCACAGAAAGGTGAAACCCTGGTTGTTTCGGGTGCTGCCGGTGCTGTTGGAAGTATCGTCGGTCAAATAGGCAAGATAGCAGGGTGTCGTGTAATTGGTATTGCAGGATCGGATGAGAAAGTGGAGTTGCTAAAATCAAAATATGGTTTTGATGTAGGCATTAATTACAATACTACCCATGATATGAAGGAGGCTATTGCTACATTCTGTCCTGATGGCGTGGATATTTATTTTGATAATGTAGGAGGGAATATTTCGGATGGCGTATTGGCATATATCAACAAATTTGCCCGATTAATTATTTGCGGTTCTATCTCCACCTATAATGAAACTACAATCCCTGTTGGTCCAAGAGTAGAACCACTCTTAATTAAAAGCAGTGCTTTAATGCAAGGGTTTATTGTGGGAAATTATTCAACTAAGTTTCCGGTGGCCATGCAGCAATTAGCAACCTGGTTACAAGAAGGGAGACTGACTTACAGTGAAACAATAACTGAAGGATTTGATCACATTCCTCAGGCATTTATTGACCTTTTCGAAGGGAAGAATAGTGGCAAAATGATCGTAAAAATATAGGAAAATAACAATTAAAAAAAACGAAATGAACAACTTTGAATTTAAAAACCCGACAAAAATTATTTTTGGTAAAGATACCATCGCAAATCTTGCAAAAGAGATACCTGCAAAAGCAAAAATTTTGTTGCTTTACGGAGGTGGAAGTATAAAAAGCAATGGCATATACGAACAGGTACAGAAAGCTATTTCAGCCTTTGAAGTAGTCGAATTTGGAGGAATTCCTTCAAATCCTGAATATTCTGTTTTAATGAAAGCACTCCAGGTAATTAAAACACAGAAGATAACATTTTTATTAGCTGTTGGAGGTGGTTCGGTCATTGATGGAACCAAATTTTTATCGGCTGCTTCACTTTACGAAGAAGAAACCCCCTGGAAATTACTGACCACCGGAAAACCAATATTGAAAGGTATGCCTTTTGCCTCTGTTCTTACTTTGCCGGCCACCGGATCGGAAATGAATTCAGGATTCGTACTTACCCGAAAAGAAACCAAAGAGAAATTAGCTGCCGGTGGACCTGCACTATATCCTTTATTTTCTATCCTTGATCCGCAGGTTGTAAGTTCGATTCCCACAAAACAAATAGCCAACGGATTGGCAGACGCCTACACACACGTGCTGGAACAATATATGACTTATCCGAATGATTCTATGTTACAGGACCGTTTTGCCGAAAGTATTCTACAAACCCTCATTGAAATAGCACCTGCAATTTTAAAGGATCCTTCCGATTATCAGGCAGCTTCTAATTTTATGTGGTGTTGCACCATGGCACTGAATGGATTAATCGGACAGGGCGTTCCTCAGGACTGGGCGGTTCATATGATGGGGCATGAGCTGACTGCTTTATTTGGCATTGACCATGCACGTACACTGGCGATTATTGCTCCCAGTCATTACCGGTATAACCTGGAAACAAAAAAAGAAAAGCTGGCACAATATGCCGAACGTGTATGGGGAATTTCCATAGGTACTTTAGACGAAAAAGCAAAAGCTGGTATTGACAGGACAGAAGATTTTTTCCATTCATTAGGTATTAAAACACGTCTATCAGAATATACACCAGACTATACAGGTACTGCACAAATCATCTCTAAAAGGTTTACCTCCCGTGGTTGGTTAGGGCTGGGTGAAAACAGAAAAGTAACCCCTGCTGATGTTGCCAAAATAGTAGAAATGAGTTATTAAATTTTAAATGTAAAAAATGAACACGATAATAAAAGTATTAATTGTATTGACTTCGCACAGCGATTTGGGCAATACCGGACATAAAACAGGCTTTTGGATTGAGGAATTTGCCGCTCCCTATTATGTACTTGCTGACGCGGGAGTACAGGTAACCATTGTATCGCCTAAAGGTGGTCAGCCTCCGGTAGATCCAAAGAGTGAACTGGCAGAGTACCAAACGGCGTCGACACACCGGTTTGATAAAGATGCTGTTTTAAAAGAAAAACTTGCTCATACATTGAAAATAAGTGATGTAAAGGTAGAGGATTTTGATGCTGTTTTTTATCCTGGTGGTCATGGACCATTATGGGATCTGGCCAATGATGTGAACTCTATTGCTTTAATTGAAAACTTTTACAATCAGAAAAAACCGATTGCTTTTGTTTGTCATGCACCCGGCGTATTGCTGAAAGTTAAGTTGCCAAATGGTGAACCTTTAGTGAAAGGAAAAGAGGTCACCGGATTTTCCGACTCAGAGGAAGATGCAGTCCAATTGACTAAGATCGTACCTTTTTTATTGGAAGATGAACTTAAAAAGCTCGGCGCCAACTATAGTAAAGGTCCTGATTGGGGTTCTTACGTAAAAGTAGATGGGTTGCTGATTACCGGACAGAATCCGAACTCTTCTGAAGCAGCAGCAAAAGAATTAATTACTCTATTGCGATAAGGTTGTTCAATTGAACATTCGGGAATAGCCCTGCTTAGCAGGGCTATTTTTGTTTACTTTTCTTGATATATAATTCGGTTTATAATACGATGTACATTTTAAAACGAATAAATTTCCTAAAGGCGCAGCATAATCTATTCAAATAAACCAGATAGATAAACAAGTAGTCTTACCACCCATCTAATTATTATAAATTTTATCACCCGGTTGGGTGGCATTTTATTTTATTGTTTTAATCCCTCCACTCCTTCTCCACCAATAGCTTTAAAAATAAATATTTTCGTTCATGTTCCACTTTAAATGATTGAATTGAACTTATGTAAATACATCATGTAAAATGCTGATATTATGACCATAGTAAAATAACTACAAATATTCATTCATCTTATTCTAAACAAGGCTATCCTCACATAGCCTAATCAGTTTTCACCTTTCTACCATCTTCAATGTTAAGTTAAAACACATTGCTTAGTTTTTTGTTATATCAGTAGATTTTAGTTTAATTACGACCTAATGCATATAATATCAACTATTAAGTTATAAATTAATTATTACAGCTATGAAATCAAATAATGGGTTCATTTCTTTTTTATTAAAGAATGAGACCGATAACCGTACATTATTAATCCGGTTGGTTGTTGGATTAATATTTCTGACTGAGGGAATTCAAAAGTATTTATTCCCAGAATTATTGGGTACTGGCAGGTTTTTAAAAATAGGATTTAGTGACCCTTCATTCTGGGCTTATTTTACAGGAGCTTTTGAAATTGTTTGCGGAGCTTTAATTATTTTCGGGATACTGGTCCGGTTAGTTTCGATTCCTCCACTCATCATTATGATGGTTGCTTTTATTACTACCAAATGGCCAATTCTGATGGATAAGGGATTCTGGCCATTTGCACACGAGTATCGTACGGATTTTGCAATGACTTTACTTTTAATTTATCTGATTGTATATGGAGCAGGAAAGTGGTCGAAGAGTTCAAATAACAGAGATTCATTAAAATATTGAAGGATGCATAATTTCAGAATGAAATATATTCTTTTAACTGGTATACTCATGACAATGTGTATTCAATATACCAACGCAGGACCACCATTTGTTACTGATGATCCTGAACCTGTCGAATACAGGCATTGGGAATATTATATCTCAACGATCAATGCTTTCGGAACGAATAATAGTACCGGTATTATTCCGAATGTTGAAGTAAATTACGGGTTGATGCCTAATGTTCAGGTGCATCTGATACTCCCGTTAAATTACAATTATTCAATACAACAAGGTTTCCGATTCGGATATACCAACACCGAAATGGGATTAAAATACCGCTTTGTTCAGGAAGCCGATAATATGCCCCAGATTGGAACATTTCCAATTGTTGAAATACCGACAATAAAGAATAGTGAATTCAGTTCCGGACATATACAATTATTTATACCCGTTTGGGCACAAAAATCCTGGGGTAAACTGACAACTTACGGAGGTGCCGGCTATTGGATAAACCCTGGAATCAATAATTGCAACTGGCTTTTTTCAGGTGTGGAAATGCAATATGACTTTTCACCTGCCCTCACGTTGGGTGGAGAAATTTATTATCATACGAAAGATTCCTTTCAAAGCAAATCATCCTTAGGATTTAATGCCGGAGGATCATTCAATACCGGCAAAAAGTTTCATATCATTTTTTCAGCAGGTCATAGTTTGATAAACGAAAGTTTAATAACTACCTATTTGGGACTATTATGGACAATTTAAATCAAACAACATTAAAAAAACAAGTAACTGACATTCTTTAATTTCAAACTAAACCGGTCTACTTGGAGCATGTATTTTTTGAATTATTTAAAAACAAAATTTATGAATGTAACAGACTATAAATATACAAATAAGCTTATTCATGAGACAAGCCCGTATTTGCAACAACATGCACACAATCCTGTAAATTGGTATCCATGGGGTCAGGAAGCATTGGAAAAAGCACGTAATGAAAATAAAATTATCATTATCAGCATAGGCTATTCAGCCTGCCATTGGTGCCATGTGATGGAACATGAAAGTTTTGAAGATGAAGAAGTATCAGCTTTTATGAACGAACATTTTGTTTCTATTAAAGTAGACAGGGAAGAAAGACCCGATGTAGATCATGTATATCTGACAGCAGTGCAATTACTCACCGATAAAGGTGGTTGGCCGCTAAATTGCGTTGCTTTGCCGGATGGACGTCCCATTTATGGCGGCACTTATTTTCCTAAAGAAAGATGGTTAGATATGCTTAAACAGGTTTCTGATTTCATTATCAATAATCCTGAAAAGGCCGAAGAGCAAGCTAATTTTCTAACTGAAGGAGTTCAGTCCAATGAAATGATTTTTAAGGAATCAGAAGATTCCGTATTCCTGCTGAATGATTTGGAAGATATTTTTTCAATCTGGAAGAATAATATCGATTTTAAAAACGGCGGTTATGGCAATGCACCAAAATTTCCTATGCCGGTCAGCCTTCAATTTTTGCTTCAGTTTAATTATTTAACCCAACAAAAAGATGCATTACAGGCAGTTTTGGTCACCTTAAATAAAATGGCAGAAGGCGGTATTTATGACCAGGTGGGGGGTGGTTTTTCACGCTATTCTACTGATGAGCACTGGAAAGTACCCCACTTCGAAAAAATGTTATATGATAATGCTCAACTCATTAGCTTATACTGTGCAGCCTATCAAAAAACAAAGGATCCGGCCTACAAAAGAATTGTTACCGAAACACTGAATTTTATAAAACATGAAATGACTTCTCCTGAAGGAGGATATTATTCATCATTAGATGCTGACAGTGAAGATGTAGAAGGAAAGTTTTATACCTGGACATACGAAGAAATGAAAAATGTTTTAGGTAGTAATTCGCAACTTATAATGGATTACTATCACATCACTAAAGAAGGAAACTGGGAGAATTCACAGAATATCCTTTATAAATCTGCCGAAAATAAACAACTTTTCAGTACATATAAAATAACAGAAAATGAATTTGAAGAAATACTGAATCAAGCAAAAATAAAATTGTTTACTCAAAGATCCCATCGCACCCGTCCTGCCACTGATGATAAAATATTGACTTCGTGGAATGGATTGATGTTAAAAGCAACTGTAGATGCATACCGTACTTTTGATGAGGTTGATTATTTGAATATGGCACTTAAAAATGCTGAATTTATTAATACCAACCTAAAATCGGCAGACAATGGTTTGTTTCGAAGTTATAAAGACGGAAAAGCATCTACACATGCATTTTTGGATGATTATGCCTTTACCATTCAGGCTTTTATTTCATTGTATCAGGTAACATTCAACGAATACTGGCTGAAGGAATCACGACAGCTGACCGACTATGCCATTGAACATTTTTATGACTCTTCAATTGGTATGTTTTATTATACTTCAGATTTGGAACCATCGCTTATAGCCCGGAAAATGGAAATCTCTGATAATGTGATATCTTCTTCAAATTCAGAAATGGGAAAGAACCTGTTTATTCTGGGTCGTTATTTTTATAATGAAGAGTATGTTTACTTGTCACGAAAAATGATGAACAACATAAAATCACATGCTATCAATGGTGAATACTATTATGCAAACTGGGATATTCTGATGTCATGGTTTGCAGTCGAACCTTACTTTGTTGCCATTGTAGGTAAAGATTTTGAATTAAAGCGAAAAGAATTTGATGCCTTATATCTGCCTGACGTTTTCTTTTCCGGTGGAAGTACCGAAGGCGATTTATCGCTGCATGAAGGGAAATACAGATCAGGACAAACCACTATTTATGTCTGTCAAAATAAGTCGTGCAGGCAACCAATTACTGAAGTATCTGAAGCAGTTAATCAAATTTTAAAATAATAAACCGCAAATCTCACTAAAAACCTCAAAGCGTATGCAGTATTTTGAGCGTTTTGTTTAGTACCATTGAGTGTCTTTTGTACAGTACTTTTGTGCGCTTTTATCTACTATTTTTTATTGTTTTCTTCTCTTCTGCAATCACCCTAAATTTTCAAATGTAATCAGGTCTAAACACTGAGTCAATAAACAATCTCACTGAATTAAAAAAATAATCATATCAGATTGATAAATATTCCAACAGTCAACCCCACCCTTTTATACATGAAACTAACTTTTAATCAAATATTTATACATTCCGGTTAATAATGGTTTAGTTACTCAATTATTAATACTCATACTCTAGCTTTATGTGTTTAAATATATTATTTTTAATCCCTGATTTATTTTTCTTATGAATATGTAGCTTATAAGATATTTATCAAAATGTATTAAAAAAGCAAAGTCATCGTTAGATGTTAAATAGATGTATTTTTTTTATTTGTTTGTTTTCTGTTACCATATCATTAGTATATGCACAATCCTTTGAGAATAAATATGCTGTTGGTTTAAATTTTGTAAAAAACGAATACAACGGAGATTATGGAAGTGGAATATTTGATTTTAAAAAGATGTATCCTGCAATAGGAATATCTTTATCAAAATATATATCTCCTTCTATTGATGCCGGATTGCAGGGAAGTTTCGGTACTTATGGTTATTATGATACATCTGAAAATATGTTTAGAGGATTAAAATATGATGGATCATTATTTGTTCATTATAAATTTAACAACGGTTATATCTTTAAAGAAGAATCAAAGCTTTCTCCATTTGTTTCAATCGGACTGGGATTGGCCGCCTATGGAATTAATCCGGCATTGGATAATTCGGGAACGGATAAAACATTAAGTGCAACTATTATTACAAAAGGAACTGATATCATTATTCCCCTTGGAGTTGGACTTAAATATCAGTTAACAAATTTATTTGCAGTTCAATATCAATATCTGTATACATTTACAAATGCAGATAATCATGATCAAAACAGAGGTCCAAATAATTCGAAGCCTGGAAATGATGCTTATGGACAACATGTAATTGGTATTATTTATTCCTTTAATAATTCATACAAAAATAAAGACTGCCGTTGTGACTTCAAATGAGAATACCTTATCGTTTGGCCATTTTCAAAGTTTTTTGAAATAAATCTATAACTGTATAAAAAAAAAAAGCTTACAATTTTTTAATTGTAAGCTTTTTTTTTTTTATAACAAATACCAACCGGATGACTATCCATGCCATTCCTATGCTATAAAGTTACTGGGATATTGCATGTAAACTTATCTGCAGAATGTTAGGAATGTAATTATTTATTTCAAATTAAAAGTTTGTATATTCCGGTATAGTTAAACTTTAAATAGCTATCAATAATATTAACATAATCAATCACATAGTCGTATTTTAATTATATATAAGAATATATATACACGGAAAATAAGTAAATTATTTTCAATAAAAAAGTGACTGGATTTATTCAAAACGAATCCGCTTTAAATTGAATATCATTTTTACCTTTCGAACAACTTTTTTAATAAATCAGGTCGTTTCAACCGTTGGAGATCATGGATGATCTGATTTCTGAATTCGCTTTTATACCAGAAGAAGAATTTTCGTTGTTCAAGCTTTTCCTCTTTACTTTTTGCGGTATAAATGGGTTCCAGGGTATAAGGATGATAGCCTGAATAGTAGATTTCAGTGGCCAGAGTCATAGGAGTCGGTGTAAAGTCCTGTACCTGTTCAAGTCGAAAGTCCAGTTTCTTGGTTAATGCCGCCAGTTCAGCCATATCCTCATTGGTACTGCCCGGATGACTGGAGATAAAGTAAGGAATCAACTGCTGGTTCAGTCCGGCTTCCCGGTTAATCCGGTCGAACTGAGCTTTAAACTGACCAAAATAAGTAAAAGAAGGTTTCCTCATTAAATTCAATACTTTATCTGAAGTGTGTTCAGGTGCAATCTTTAATCTTCCTGATACATGATGGGCAATCAATTCATGTGTATAATCCGAATGACTTTTGTTTACTTCAGGATTTTTTGTATCACTGAGCAACATATCATACCTGATCCCACTCCCGATAAACGATTTTTTTATCCCTGGAATTTTATCCACCGAACGGTAAATATCCAGCAATGAACGGTGGTCAGTATTCAGATTGAAACATACCCGCGGAAAGATACAAGACGGTTTGTTGCATTTGTGGCAGATTTCCATGTCAATTCCATGCATCTGATACATATTAGCGGATGGACCTCCCAGGTCGCTTAAATACCCCTTAAAATCAGGCATGGAGGTAATTTTAGTCACTTCTGCCAGTATTGATTCCTTTGAACGGGAAATAATATGTTTCCCCTGATGGGCTGAGATAGTGCAAAATGCACAACCACCAAAGCATCCCCTGTGCAAATTCACCGAAAATTTAATCATTTCGTAGGCTGGAATGGTTTTATCCTTATATTTTGGATGAGGAAGCCGTGTATAAGGTAAGTCGAACGAGGCATCGAGTTCTGCTTCGCTGAGTGGTTCGTAGGGAGGATTGACAATCACCCACCGGTTTCCGGTCTGTTGCAATAAACGGGCGGCAGTATATTTATTTGATTCCTCCTCAATATGTTTGAAATTGGAAGCATATTTTTTTTTGTCGGTGAGACATATTTCATGCGATACCAGTGTAATATCATTCCAGTCGGTAGATGGCAAAATTTCTTTAGCTAAATACGAAGTTTGGGGTATAAAAGTAAGTTCTTTAAAGGATTTACCCGATTGAAGTTGATGAACTAATTCGGCCAATGGCTTCTCTCCCATTCCATAGATTAATAAATCGGCTTTGGAATCTACCAGTATGGAGGGCATTAATTTATCCGACCAGTAATCATAATGAGTGAAACGACGCAACGATGCTTCAATACCTCCAATTACAATTGGAACCTCCGGATATAGTTTTCTGATGATATTACAATATGTTATTGTTGCATAATCAGGACGCATGCCGGCTTTCCCGTCAGGTGTATAGGCATCATCCGAACGTAACCGTTTATTGGCCGTATAGTGATTGACCATCGAATCCATATTTCCTGCGGATACAGCAAAGAATAAACGGGGACGCCCCATTTTCTTAAAATCACGTAAATCGTCACGCCAGTTGGGTTGAGGTACAATGGCTACTTTCAACCCCTGTGCTTCCAGCATACGACCAATAACGGCTGATCCAAACGAAGGATGATCGATATAAGCATCGCCGCTAAAAAGTACGACATCCACTTCATTCCATCCCCTTAGTTCGAGTTCTTTTTTTGTGGTTGGCAGAAAATCAGTAAGTTGATATTGTTTGACAGGTTTCATTTTTTTGCAGAAAGTAATATTTTAAATACAAAAGTACGAATAAAAATAGTTATGAATCCAATTTTAAGGAACTTGTCCAAATATATTTTTTTAAAGACAACCAACTGAAAAAAGAAGTAAGGACTATTTTGGTGAAATTTTCATATTAAAATTTCTTTATATTTTACCGTTCATTTTAAATATTCCGTTTTTTTAATCCTGTTTTTTTACGTAATTTTGTGTTTGCCCTCCATATAAGGCAACTGAACTAAAATTTAAACATCCATCAATGAAAAGCAAAGTAGCATTAATTTATTGTAGTTCATATGATTTAAGCGAAGTAAGAGCTGCCGTATCAAAAGGTATTGATCTTCTCGGGGGAGCAGGGAAATTTGTACAAACGGGAGAACAAATTGTTTTAAAAGTTAACCTTTTAGTGGGAGAAGCCCCTGAGAAATGTGTCAATACTCATCCAACGGTCTTTAAAGCTGTAGCCGAATTGTTTGCTGCCGAAGGTGCCATCATTAAATACGGTGATTCACCCGGATTCGGATCTACTATTGCTGCTGCCCGAAAATCGGGTATTGCCGGAGTGGCCGATGAGCTGAATATTGAGCTCGCTGATTTTAAAGATGGTCGTGAAGTCTTTTACGAAGAAGGTGTACAGAATAAGAAATTCTTCATTGCCAACGGAATACTCGACTCCGATGGCGTTATAAGTCTGCCGAAATTAAAAACCCATGCCCTTGAACGGTTTACCGGATGCATTAAAAATCAATTCGGATGTATCGTTGGAATGCGCAAAGGCGAATTTCATGTTAAGCTACCTGATCCAACCGATTTTGCTAATATGCTGGTTGACTTAAATAATTTCGTGAAACCAAGACTTTACGTTCTGGATGGAATAATTGCAATGGAAGGAAACGGACCCCGTGGAGGCACACCACGTCCAATGAATGCGTTGTTATTCTCAACCGACCCTGTTGCACTCGATGCTACAGCAAGCAGAATGATCAACCTGAATCCTCTCTTTGTACCAACAACACGAATAGGCGCCGAAACCGGCTCAGGAACTTATCTGGAAGAAGAGATAGAAATCGTGGGCGAACCGTTAAAACGATTTATCTGCAAGGATTTTAATGTTGAACGTACACCGGTTAAAAAAGTAAAGAAGAACAACGTTATAAGTTTTCTGAATAACAGGCTTGTGGCAAAACCGGTTATACTAACCGAAAAATGCACTCAATGTGGCACGTGTGTTCACAGTTGTCCTGTTGAGGGAAAAGCCATTAACTGGTTTGAAGGTAATCATTCCATCCCTCCAGTCTACGACTATAAAAAATGTATCCGGTGTTATTGTTGCCAGGAAATGTGCCCTGAAAGTGCAATAATTTTAAAAGTTCCCGCCCTGATCAAAGTGGGCAGGCTGTTTTAATGTAAGTATTTTAAATATTCGGTTGAATGGTTGATTTATCAATATGAACCAATAGTCATTTATAATTTGTATGGATATTTCATTTAAACATACAAAATGTCATTAATAACAATTCTTAAATGAATTTGTATCCTAAATTTTACGTATTTTTGCGACAAAATTATTAAATCAATAACATTATGAATATTACCGATCGTTTTTTGAAATATGTCAGTTATACGACTACTTCAGATGAAAACACCAACATGACTCCCAGTACTCCCGGTCAAATGGTTTTTGCTGTTTATTTAGTGGAAGAACTGAATAAAATTGGTTTAATGGATGTGATGTTAGATAAGAACGGCTACGTAATGGCCACTCTACCCGCCAACACGGAGAAAAAAATTCCTACAATTGGTTTTATATCACATATGGATACAAGTCCCGACATGAGTGGCAGGCATGTAAAGCCAAGAATCATAACCAACTATGATGGTGAAAATATT
>Ga0302296_1002297_pt1 | contig 12995 bp, 11 predicted proteins | sample III_Fen_N3_1_FD_194546 | JGI IMG/M metagenome (GOLD analysis project Ga0302296, IMG submission 194546) | Peat permafrost microbial communities from Stordalen Mire near Abisko, Sweden - III_Fen_N3_1 | ecosystem: Environmental > Terrestrial > Soil > Wetlands > Permafrost | place: Sweden: Abisko... | reverse complement strand
TATAGGATGCTTGGGAAATGTACTTCCCTATATTTGCGATGAAACTTTATTGCGAAAATTCTTTTATGATACCCGGGAACTTCTGGTTCCGGGAGGAAACCTTGTTATTCAAACAAGAAATTATGATGGATTGATAACGGAAAAACCTGTTCGCCTTGAAGATAAAAAATCCGTTCGCGTTACTCTCTCCCGGGGATATAACCCTGCAGAAGGTAACAGGGTTTGTCTGGACGCTACGCTTGAACAAGGGAACGGGAAAAAACTAGTTCTACAGAGGTCAACGGAAATTATACCGATAACCGTAGACAAGGTAGAAGCCTTCGCGAAGGAAGCAGGATTTCAGTCCATCTCGGTCTTTGGAGATTTTTCCCGCGCGCCCTGGACCACAACCAGCCCCTCGTCCCTTATCGTTCTCGGCTAATTTCAATCAAGTGATTTTCCACTTTCCATCAATCCGTGCCATGCGAGATGCCGGTATTTCAAGAACGCGACCGTCCTCTCCTTGAAGGCGAACCATTCTTGTCAGGGGATTAACTTCGGTAACCCTAAAATTAACCTCGTCATAAAAAAGACGGATACCCTCATTTGGAAGGTTTTTCCTCTCCTCGCAATACCAATCATGCTCATATGAAAGACAGCAAAGAAGCCGTCCGCATTGACCTGATATCTTAAGAGAATTGAGGGAAAGGTTTTGATCTTTTGCCATACGAATAGAAACAGGGCGAAGCTTATCCGTTACCTCATGGCAGCAATATGCGCGTCCGCATACGCCAAGACCGCCGGTAATTCTCGACTCGTCCCGAACGCCTATTTGCCTGAGCTCAATGCGCATCTTGAAAATCGCGACAAGATCCTTTACGAGATCCCGAAAATCAACACGATTTTCCGCGCTAAAAAAAAACAGTATCTTAGGCTCGTCTAAAAGATAATGCGTCGCGATCAATTTCATTTCCAGTTTATGAAGCGCTACTTTTTCCCTGAATACCGCGAAAGCCTGATCTTCCTTCAACTTGAAATCTGCCACACGAGAAAGGTCCGAGGCGTCAGCCTTTCGGTCAACGACAACTACATCCTCAGGCCTGATCCCGATGGGAATATGTACCTTTCCCATAACGACGGCAATATCTTTACCATATCTGGTCGGAACCATAACATACTCGCCACCCGAAATTTCAAGCGTTTCGTGCGTCGCGTAGAGGCTTTCGCTCGAATACTCCAGTTTTAAGTGATACAGAGGCTCAGGAAAAACAAAATTACCCGACGAGACTTCTATCGATTCACCCTGCGGATCTTCAAGACTAGAAAGATCTTCAGAATGAATATCGTTTTCAAAAACAGAACTCATACTTTTCCGCCTTCCGATTTGTCAGGACAACAAGTCCACAAGCAAACCGTTGATTTCTTCGATCTTTCCCAACAGACTTAATTGGTCTTTTTGGTTGGAAAGGATCCCTGCAGCTAACTGCTCCAGTTTCTGGTCAATGATTTGTACCTGCGTAAATTTCTTCCGCTTCAGGATGTTCCCGCCCGAGGTACACTCGGTAACTTCATAGCTCCGGTCAACTATATATTTCATAAAGGACCGTACAGCGTTTTTATACCCCACGATATAATCGGGTAATTGTTTTTCTTTTAATTTGTCTCCAGCAGAATGAACTTCATCCAATAATGCTTCAAGAATATTTTCGGGTGATAAACCGACAAGATGCGCAGGAATGTATAAATCCTCTGCTTTTTCTATAGTGGAAACCTCTTTTTTTAACAAACGGTCAAAGGTTTTTATACCGATCTTTTCTTTTTTCCGGTTTGCACCTGCGCGTGTAGCTCCTGATTGTATTGCCGCTTGACTCGAGATTGATGAAAAAAAAGGAGAGGCAGGATCTATAGAACCTGGACCAGCCATCAGACGCGTACCATACCATTTGTAGCAAGGGTTGAATCCTCAAGTGCTTGTCGATTATTATATTCCGAAAGGGCCGCATTAAACTGTCTTTGATCGTTTATCGCAAAGCAGTGCCCGTTCAGAATAACGGAATCCGCAACTTGTAACTTTTTTGTCAAAATATTCCCGAGAACCATACCACTCGAAAGAATTGTAACATATTCGGAAGCAACAATATCCCCCTGAATAACGCCACCAACAATTATTTGTTGCGCTTGCACGTTACCCTTAATACGGGCATTTTCGCCGACCAAGATCCTTCCGCCAGTCTCCAAATTACCTTCAATATCGCCGTCTATTCTGATAAATCCGGATATCTTTAAACCACCCCGAATAAACGAACCGGGACCGATAATCGTATTTATTGAAACATCTTCTGGTATCTGGAAAGCCACGGATCTGCCCCTATTTGTTGTTTGAAACCTTGATATTGAGATACTTCATGGGATCAACAACATCGGAACCTATATGCACCTCATAATGAAGATGCGGTCCAGTCGATATTCCTGTATTTCCAATATAGCCAATTACCTGTCCTTGCTGAACATATTGACCTCTGGTAACACGGAAAGATTGCATATGCGCATAACGGGTATAAAATCCATGTTTGTGCTTGATAATCACATAATTTCCGAAATCCGGAGCATATTCAACCGTTACCACCTGACCATCTGCTGTTGCTAAAATCGGGTCACCCGAGCGATAGGTTGAAAGGTCTACTCCCTTATGAATATACCATTGACCAGTAAAGGGGTGCCTATTCTGGCCGAATGTCATTGACACATGTCCAATACCGCCCTTGATTGGCCACAAACTTGGAATATCTGAAAAAAGAGAACTTTGTGAATCGAGTAATTTTCCAATTTCTTCGATCGGTTGTACAGAATTTTCAAGATAACCGGTAAGTTTTTGAATTTCAGCTATTTCCTTTACCGACCCCTGTGCTGTTTCTTTCACGTTAAAGAGAGAGGACAAGTCACCACTCTGTATATTACTTTTTGCAATTGTTGATGCAGAATCCAGCCCAACCAAGTTAAGTGTACCTGTAAAGGCTGATTGAAAATTCTGAGCTGCTTTTAATAGATTGCCGGTTTCATCTTTTAAACGATCTAGGCTGGCTCTTGTTTCTCGTGTTTCCTGCTGCATTTCGGCTAAATTCTTCTCCGAAACAACGGCATTTCGGGTAAACCAGAAAAACGATCCAAAGATTCCAACAATTATAAGAACAAAAAAAATCAAGGCAAAAAATGAAGTCTGAAAATTTACAACTTTTTTCTGGGAATGAGGAACGACCATAATAGTCAATTTTCGCTGACCACCATGGAAAATAGCAGTTAATCCATTTCCTATGGCAGTGAAGCATTTTACGAAAAAACGGCCGATCGAACGAAAAATGGTATTCTCGACCCTTTTATAGCCTCGAGTTCTGGGCACTATTGACTCCCTTCCAGATACATAAATCAAGATAGTATATCATAGAAAAAAAATTACTGTCAAATCAGCTTGCATGCATTAATGTTCTTTTTTGTTGACGTCAGGAATTGATTATGGTATTGTTAGTGTATCCTTTATATCCAGTTTGGATATATGTATTACTACCTCTTCTGGTAGTAACCACTCACTCACGGATGTCAGCCATGCAATTTTTTGATACTCACGCTCATATAGGGTTAATATATGACGACCCTATTGAACAGCTTCGTGTTATCCAGGAAGCAAAACATGCTCAAGTTACCCGCATTGTAAGTATCTGCAACAGTCTGCATGACTTCAGTGTAGTATACCCCACGCTAAAATCAGCGCCAATGGTCTACCATGCCATTGGGGTATCTCCTTCCGAAGTAACCAATCCGGGAAAAGACTGGATGCATACCATTGAAGAAGGATTAAAGCTCCCCAATGTCGTTGCACTAGGGGAGATCGGATTGGATTATTTCCGAAAATTTGGCGATAAACGTTCACAGATTGAACTTTTTATCACCCAATTGGAAATGGCTCATAAAGCCGATGTTCCAGTAATTATTCATAATCGTGATGCAGGTAAGGACGTTTTGGATATTCTTGCTGAACGCCTGCCTGAGGCAGGAGGGGTCCTTCATTGTTACTCCGAAGACGCTGAATACGCGCGCATTGCTCTCGATCTCAATCTCTATTTTTCGTTTGCGGGAAATTTAACCTACCGAAATGCGCGAAATTTACACGAAACGGTTTTGAGCTTGCCAATAGACCGTATCCTCGTTGAATCTGAAAGTCCTTTCATGGTACCCGCCGACTATCGCGGAAAACGAAATATGCCGGCATATACACCCTCCACCGTGCACTTTATGGCAGAGATGCTCGAAATGGACATCGAAACGCTCGCAGCGCAGTTGTGGAAAAACAGCTGTAAATTTTTCAGAATACCTGAATGATCGATAGCGCCCTCCTGTACCATCCAGTACAGATAGGGCAGCTTGTTCTGCCCGGAAATCTTTTTCTTGCCCCAGTCGCCGGATACTCTGACAGAGCGTTCCGTTCCCTTTGCGTGGAATGTGGAGCCTCTTTTACTTATACAGAAATGGTTTCCGCAGAGGCCTTAGTTCGCAGTTCCGGCCGTACAGAGCATCTTATGCTTCGGGGTTCCAACGAAACACACTATGCAGTTCAGCTATTTGGAAGCGAAGGAGACCGCGTCGCCGCTGCTGCCAAGCTCGTCTTCGAAAAAACAGATGCTGAATGCATTGATATCAACGCAGGTTGTCCTGTCCCGAAAATATTCAAAACCGGAGCGGGCTCTGCCCTTACACGGGATCCTGATCGGCTCCACTCACTTATAAAAGCTGTGGTACAAGCTGTCCGACAAGCAGAAGAAAAGCTTCCTCAGCACCGACGAACCCAAAGAGTACCGGTAACCGTAAAAATACGGTCTGGCTGGGATGAAAAAAACATTACATGGAAAGAAGCAGCCGAAGCGGCGATAACAGCCGGAGCTGAAGCTGTCACGCTACACCCAAGAACAAGAGAACAAGGTTACGAAGGCTTTTCACGGTGGGATTTATTAACCGCACTTACCGAGCTTGTTCATACTACCTGGCCCGGAATTCCCGTTTTCGGCTCCGGAGATCTTTTTACTCCTGAATCCGCGCAGAAAATGCTTGCAGAAACAGGATGCGACGGTGTTATGTTTGCACGCGGTGCAATGGGAAATCCCTTTATTTTCACGCAAACTCTTGATTTGCTTACTAAAGGGGAATATCACGATATTCCTGCAGAACGTCGTATAGCTGCCGGTTGGAGGGAACTTATCGCTCTGGTAGCAGACGCAGGAGAAGAAACCGCATGCCGTGAAATGCGAAAAAGATTTTGTTCATACTCCAAAGGAATAGAAGGCGGCGCAATTTTAAGAACGCAAATCGTCCACGCATCGACAATTGAACAATATAATACAATTCTTGTGAATTTTGGATTCTCTATTCCCTGAAAGCAATCAGCTTGCAAATTCATGTTCTTCTGACTAAAATAAACTATGGCATTTCTTGACGTACTTATGGTGTTCATTAGAGATGTTCTGGAGTCTCTGTTTTCATCCTCGTCTCCAGAGGTACAAAAAAAACACCAACTCAAGCACATTGCTACAACTCTAAAAGAATCAAATCCCCCCCTTTATCGACAAGATGGTTTCCTGCTTACACCGTTTCCGTCAGTACTATACCAAATCTATCAATATTTACAGCCAATAAAAGAAACGCTCTCGGCGACCATTGCAAGCCCGGATAAACGAGTGTCTGAACATAGCAGAGATTTTCTTATTGAACTTGTATTAACTCCGGAGCAACGGAAAATTCGAAAAGGTTTTATATTTGCGGATCGAAGCGCAGCTATCATGAATCAAAAATTGAATCCTGAGCGTGCAATAGAAGAACAAGGCAAACAATTTGGATTATTTTTGAAAATCCTTGACTCGCAGCTCATGCATCAAGCAGGAACACTTCTTGATAAACTTGATACCCTCATAGATTTTTGTGAATTCGATTTCAATAGTTTATTTTCCTATTTTGATCCTGCATTTAAAACGCATACGGGGCATGACTCAACTGTGGAAGCACCTAGCTTTCACCCGGTTGAAGTTGCCGAAATAGTACCTGTTCTGCTTGATCTCTATTATTTACTTTCAAAACTGGAAATAAATAGTTCGATAATTGAACTCTTTGCTATTCTTGAAGCGCGTAAAAATAAAACAGACTTGAATGATGAATTAAAAAACAAAATCAACAAGTCTTTTCAGGCAATCCTTTGGCTTCTCCAAAACCGTCTCGGAAAAAACACCCTTCTTTCAATTATCAGGCTCACAAAAGAAGATCCAGAATTCAAACCTGAACAACCAATCATTAAAAATGATTATATCCTTGAATATAAAAATCGCATAACAGAATTTTTTCAGAGTGATTCGCAAAAAATGCTCAAAGAATTGCAATCCAATGAAATCCAATCGCTTATCAATACAACTTTCAGCGGAAGAATGCTGGAAACAATGGAAGGTTATACTAATTCGACAAATAGCCTCATTCAAGAATTTACTCCATTTTCTCTTGAGTGGATTAAACCGCTTGAAATAATTAAAACTTTCGCCAAATGGTATTTTGACCCACATTTCAAGCAAATTCTTAGATCCTTGATTGTTGAGGGATATTTTAACAATAGATCCCTTCAATCCGCTCTTTCTTCTCCCTATTATTACTGTGAGGCAGTTTTATCAAAACTTCAAGAATTCGAGATTCTTTTTGAAGAAAATCAGCCTTGTAGCATAAAAATACTTACCGGATATTTAACAGAGATGGAAAAGGGTATGGATTTTGAAAAACCATTGCGGAAAATGATTGAAAATATGAATGGGCATGCCAAGGCGTTGGTTCAACAAACGGTTAATCAATATGCTGAGGTCTTTAATTTTAGCATGCTCATCATAGAGGACAACAAAAAACCAATGCCGGAATATATCACAAACATCAAGACACTGACAGGATCGACTAAAAATAATGAATCATTCGTGTATCTTGAAAAAGAAATTGGAGTATTTCGGAATTTTCTTGAAATAATGAAGAAATATGCTATAGTAAGTACATTGTCTGTTCCAGCAAGTCTGGCTGAACAAACGGAGAGTTGATTCAAGCATGGCAAGATCTAAAAAAAACAGCACTAGCGATGCTTCAATAGAAAAACAAATCTACGATTTGAAACAGCTTCTGGAAATTTCTAAAAGTCTTAATTCAGTTATTGACTTTTCCACATTGATTGAAGCAATTCTTTATACATGTATGGGTCAAATGAAAACCTTGGGAATTGCAATTTTTACAAAAAAAAACTTCGACGCTACTTCATTTCAGCTGAATAGGAATTATTGCGGCTTTGAATTGGACAGTGAATTTGATTATTCCATTCCCGAAGATCACCCTCTTATTAAAATGATGAATTTACAGAACATTTGTCTTACAATTGACGATATCAAAAAAAATATTGAACTCAACTCACCGATCGAAAGCCTCATTGCCCTTCAACCTTCTCTGATAGTTCCTCTCAAGGCAAAAAATCATATCAGTGGTCTCTTGCTCCTCGGGGAACAAATCACCTCAGAACCCTATTCCGAATATGAAAAAGAACACATACTCAACATAGCCTCGCTTGCCGCGATTGCTATCAGTAATGCAGCACTACTTGAAATGACCACCACTGACATGATGACGCACCTTAAGCTCAAACACTACTTCTATACCGTACTTATGGAAAAACTGGAAATAGGAACTGCGCAGGAAATGTCAATATCTGTACTTATGCTGGATATCGATTTTTTCAAGCGTTTTAACGATACCTATGGCCATGCTTGCGGAGACGTAGTTCTTCAAATGGTGGCTTCTGTAATCCAGCAAAATACGCGAAACCAGGATATGGCCGCACGATATGGCGGCGAGGAATTCGTTGTAATGCTCTCTGATACTCCCTCAAAGACTGCGCAAAAAATCGCCGAGCGCATACGAAATTCAATAGAAAATCTGGACATATTATATGACGGTCAACATCTCAACCTGACAATCTCAATTGGTGTCGCACAATATAATCCGGAAATTGACACAACAGCTAAAACTCTTGTAGACCGGGCGGACAAAGCCCTATACGGCTCAAAACAAACGGGAAGAAACAAAGTCACGGTTGCAGACTGATTTTCCGTTAAGGAAAAAACGTGAAAACCCACTGGTGGAAAACTGCGATATTTTTCAAATTTATCCGCGAAGCTTTTACGAATCCAATGAAGACGATATCGGTGCTATTCCCGGAATAATCGCGAAACTAGATTATTTTGTCGAAACTGGAATAACTGTATTATGGGTTTCTCCTTTTTACAAATCGCACATGGATGATTTCAGTTATAACATAAGCGACTATTGCGATGTCGCCGCCTTATTCTCGAAGCTCATAAACGAAGTATAAAAATACTTTTTATTCTGGTAATTAATCACAATACAGATCAGTATTCATGGTTTCTCGAATCCCGGCAGTCCAAAGACGCACCGAATCTTGACTGGTATATCCGGAAACATTCACCCAGCACCAACCGGAAATTATTCGGCGAAACGCAGGTCTGAGACAAACAAGGTACAATGTTATCCGTTTTCTGACTGGATGAAAGAATTGATGGATTCCGTATGTAGGTGGTCAATTGATATATAAAGGTCGAGCTATTCCGGTCAAATCCTTTTACATTCAAGGCAAACCCGGAAATTTTCCAAAACCATATTTTTGACCGAAATCAACCGAAAGTTCATGAAATATACAGGTAAATACGAGAAATTGCAGAAAGCTATTCAGGAGAACGCACTCCCGTGCAAGGGCCGAAGAAACCAAATGCAGGATTCACAAAGGCACTAACGGGTCACTGGCTTAGAATCAAAAGAAATTTCCAGCAAACAAACATCCAACAACTGGAAAAAATCCGGTTCCTCTTTAGCATTGGTATCGTAAACTGATAGCAATTCGTCAAAAACAGGAAGTTCTCCAGACAAGTTCTTTCATTTTTTTCTCGAAACAGAAACCATTCCATTGTCTCATTCCGAAGATTTCCCGAAGGCCAAACAAAAGGACTGTACTATCAAGATCCATTGATCGCTATCTCAATTTTACCTTGGGTAAAAGAACAGTCATTCTCCCGGCTAATGTAAAAGTGCTGTTGGGCAATAAACGAACTGAAAAAGAATTCCTCCCTCAAGGCAGGCTGGTACTTGCCCCGCATGAAGCCTTACTGGTAAGTTTCAAGTATGAATTTTCGTACTTTTATCAGAAAGCCATTCCGATATGAATTCTGGAATGCCGCGCTCATACTTATCGGAATAAATCTTGTTATGTATCTGTTAACTTTTCTCTACCCTGCATTATATGACTATTTGTCCATGAATCCCGGCAATGTGGTCCAAAACCACATGTACTGGCAATTATTCACCTATCAGTTTATTCACGGAAGTATTGGGCATCTCCTCTCAAATATGATTGGACTTTTTTTCTTCGGTACAACCGTTGAGCGACGTACAGGTTCAAAGGAATTTCTTCTTCTTTATTTATTTGCCGGTGTCCTCTGCGGTATATTCTCGTTTTTACTGTATGCATTAACCGGTACCTGGAATGTTGCATTAATGGGCGCATCCGGCGCGATATTCGCCATACTCCTTGCTTATGCTGTCTTATTCCCCGGATCGGTCATCTATCTTTGGGCGATTATCCCCATTCCCGCACCTTTATTGATTCTTGCATACGCCGGACTTGAAGTTTTCAATATGTTTGCCGGAATAAATCAGGGAGTTGCCCACAGTACGCATCTCATCGGTTTTGCGGTTGCCTGGGTTTATTTTCTCGTACGCTTTGGTATCAATCCGATTAAAGTTTGGTCACGTAGATTATGAAACGATTTTTCCTTGTCGTGATTTTAGCTTTGTTCTTTTTTTCAGTGACCGAGGCCGAAGCCCCTAGGGTAAAAAGAGTTCCTGTCTGGGTGTATTTAGAAACAGTCCCGGGCTCATTAACAGCCGAAGAACAAAAAGCACAACTTCCGCCGATTCAAGAATTGGACAACATGGCTCGTTTTATAATGGGTGGAATGATTTATGGGTGGAAATTCATTTATACGCCATCAGACCTCACCCGCAAGGTAGATGAATATTTTGAGATCTCCCCTATCAAAGAAATAGAAAAGGACGACCCCCGCTTTACCATTACAGGATTAACGGCGGAATATCCCCGTCTTTTATGCACCGCGATTTTCACGCTCGACGATTCCCTGAAACGATGGGATTTATACTGGGGGTCGGTATTATTTAAAAGCGTAAACGGAAGAGGCTATGCTGAACGGACCGAAGAAGTTGAGGGTATACGAAAAGCTTATAAGGACGCGGTTCGCGACGCAGTTCGGACATACGCACGCAAACTGGAAAAAAACAAACCTAAAGAAATACGTGGAGAAGTCCAACTTCGGGACGATCCCAGACTTTTTACCGACGGAGGAAAATATGTCGCGGATATTAAGGTTTTTATCAACATGCAGGATTTGATACCCTACACAACCTTTTAAATTTGATAACTCAATGTTCGGGAAAACGTATTTCAATATCAGTACCGTCGGGATTGCTTGAAATCGTCAATAAACCATGGATCTGCTCGGCCAAGGCTTCGATCATCTCGAACCCAAAAGTATCGTTTCCGTGAATATCTCCCTTAAATCCTATTCCATTGTCAATAATATGAAGTCCAATCATCGAAGTTGAAATTCGCTCAAAAACGATCTGTATTACACCTTGCGTTCCTTCGGGAAAGGCATGCAAAATACAATTAGAAACAAGTTCGTTCAAGATGAGTGATATCGGAAGAGCTTTATCTATTTGAAGTGATATCTCTGCGCCTGTCACTCGGCAAGATATTTCTGATCCAACGTCTGCATAAAGGTTAATCAGGAACTCACATAAGCCGTTTCCAAATTGCTGCATATCCACAAAATGTATATTGGAATATCGATATATCGTTTCATACACAAGCGCAAGAGCCATAACTCGGGAATGCGTAGTCATCAATGCACGGCGAATATTCTCCTCGGAGGTATGTTCGATTTGAAGATTTACCATACTGGAAAGAAGCTGAAGATTGTCCGAAATCCGCTGTTGTAATTCCAAAAGAAGATTTTCTTTTTCGGTTAGCGTTTGCTGATTATCGAGACTTCTTTCCTCAAGAGCGGCAGCCATACTGTTAAAGGATTCCATCAAGTCGGTTATTTCATCATAAGTATTATTCAAGTTGGAGCGTATTCCGGTTTGTCCATCCGCGAGCAATTTCGTATGATTTGTCAGGTTCTCTATCCGGGAAACGAAAAGCCGCCGGGCAAGCCAAAGAGACAGGCCAAAAGCAAGAAGTAACGAGACAAGCATGACCACAAGCATTTGTTCAGCGGGCTTGTCTGCTTCTGATTTAACCAGCAACCAGGGAGTACGAATCGTTATATATACCGATCGATTGTTTTCTGTAATTGAACCGGCTGAAACGAGGTAATCGATGCCCTTTATCGATACTTTTCTCGCCACCATATCTGTATGGCTCTTTACATGATTGAAAAGGTCAAATGAAACCGTTTGACCAGTCTGAGAGTGATTGTCCGTTATGCTTGAAAATAACCGTAATCCCGCAGTATCGAAAATTTCCAGACAACTATTCACCGGTAATCGTGACAAAGCTAATTCGTTATAATAATTTTCAAGATCAAAGGTAGCCACCAAAACAATAACATTCCCTTTACGGTCCGTAACAGGTAATGCAAGCGGTAGAATGGGGCGCCCTGTCGATTTGCTGATGACAAATCCACCTAAAGTAAATTTATTTGTCGAAATTGCCTGTTTAAAATAATCTCGATCGGCTATGGAATAGCCGGTCTGATTCACCCCGGAAGCAACTACGATACCATTACTGTCTGCAGCAAGAAGAACCGCATAAGAAGGGTAAACGGTCATTAAATCGGAAAAATATTTATTTAGGCTAATATAATCCTTTTCCTGAACCGAACTCGTTTGTGAAATAGCGAGTAATATTTCTTCGCTATTTTTAATAATCAATCTTTGTTCGTTGACAAATCCGTCACAAAGATTCGACAAAAACGTTTTTTTTTCAATCAAGTGGTTGTTCTTGAAATTTATTGAGGAATATATCGTTATCATTATTGTCGGAATTATGGCAACCAGAACAATAAAAAATATTTTCGTCCGAATGGAAACTTTTTTCGACACCCTTTACTGTACTCCAAAGAAAATGGTATAAATATACACCTATTTTAACAGGAGTAAGTCATGGATGTACAGTCAATAATAAAAAATCTGCATCCTCTTGAAATCCGCCTCCTTCGGGCATATGTGCCCGGAACAGAACTTACAGCGGACAAACTTGAGAAAGAACTGGAATATAAACCAGGCCATGCAAACCAGGCCTTCTCCTGGCTTGGAGGCAAAGAACTCGTAACAGAAATTCGCCGCGAAACACATACTTTTTTTGAAATCACGGAGCTTGGCCGGTTATTTGCAATCAAGGGAACGCCCGAAGAGCGAATCCTTTCTTTGCTTAAAGAAAAGGGAGCCCATTCATTACCTGAAATAAGTTCCGCACTGGAACTTGAAAACAAGGATGTTGGCTCAGCTTTCGGACTTCTTTCAAAAGAAGGCGCAGTTTCAATGGATGAGAACAAAAAAGCATCTTTCGTTGGAATGCCGAAAGACAAGCGTTTTTCGATCACCAAGGCTTTAATCCAGCTTGCGTCCAAAGATCCTTCGGGAATGATAAACCAGCAACATCTGACTTCCGACGAAATTGCGGTTATGGGTACTCTTGCCAAAAAACGTGGTGCCGCAGACAGCCCCTTCAGGTTCATCGAGAGGGAAACCGTCGTGTATACCCTTTCATCAGGCGCTGCCGAAATTCGATCCGCATTAGATGCCGCTGGTATAACAGGTGAGGAAATCGGGTCACTTACTTCATCACTTCTGAAATCCGGTGAATGGAA
>Ga0302296_1002288_pt1 | contig 13029 bp, 13 predicted proteins | sample III_Fen_N3_1_FD_194546 | JGI IMG/M metagenome (GOLD analysis project Ga0302296, IMG submission 194546) | Peat permafrost microbial communities from Stordalen Mire near Abisko, Sweden - III_Fen_N3_1 | ecosystem: Environmental > Terrestrial > Soil > Wetlands > Permafrost | place: Sweden: Abisko... | reverse complement strand
CAACTTGGTGGATGATGCTACTTCAGCGTCACCTTATAATTGTGTCACACTAACTCCCGACTTGATGAGTCAGCGTGGTTGTGCCTGGGATGCCAATTCTACACTCAATTTCCTGGCTAATTTCAGTTATGATATCGACGTGAATTTGGGAGCCAATGACGCTGGTGCCGATGGAATTGCTTTTGTGATGCAAAATGACCCATTAGCTCGTTGTAAATGCGGAACCGTTGGTGGTGCGTTGGGAGCCGGTGGAATTACAAATTCCGTTACAGTTGAGTTGGATACTTACCTCAATTTTGAAGATCGTGACGATTTTGTGTCACCACTCATCGGTTGTGCAGGAACAGAAGAGCCCGATCACTTGGATATTTGGTTTAATGGTGTCATCAATCCCGATCTTGATTTTAACTGTGACGCTGTTGCGGTTGGTGAACGTGTTGCGGCACCGAATGCGGTTCGTTTACAATCTTCACCGGGTGTGAATTATAACATCGAAAACGGATTGAGTCACAAATTCCGCATTTCGTGGAACGCGGGTACAACAACACTTACGGCTAGTGTATGGAATTCGGCATTAACCGTGATGTACGGAACCATTTCGTCTACATTTAATCCGGTTACCGTTTTCGGAACCAATACACCGTATTTTGGGTTTACCGGTTCTACTGGAGGTTTGACCAATCAACAAACGTTTTGTTTGCCATCGGTATTGTTGCCGGTAGAAATGACAGAGTTTGAAGTGGGGTGTGAAGACGGTTCGGCTGCCATTCATTGGAAAACTGAAACAGAACGCGACAATTCTTATTTCACCTTAGAAAAAAGCTGCGACGGAATTAATTTCCAAACAATGAAACAAATTGCAGGCTCAGGAACTACGCAACAAGTGCATACTTACGAAATGACGGACGATAATTTATGTGCCGGTGTTAGTTACTACCGATTGAGTCAAACAGATATTGATGGCAAACAAGAAGTATTGGGAATCCGTAGTACAAAATCATGCGTATTGCCAACCGAATTGGTGGTGTTCCCTAATCCTGCAACAGATGAATTAACTGTTTCTTGGAACGGAAAAGCTGTGAAAGAATTGGTACTTTGTAATGCAATTGGTCAACGTGTTTTGGTGAAAAACGACTGGAACGAACAAGCTTCATCGACTACAATGGATGTTTCAGGATTGGCTGCCGGAGTTTATTACCTGACTGTTAACCAAACATTCGGTAAAGAAACCATTAAGGTGGTAGTGAACTAAAATCAAGTCTTTTTCAACAGATTTCCGGATCTAGTTGATTCGTTGAAATTACCGTTTACCAACGTTTTTCAACTTTCTTGCGTTCTCCAAACAGGAAGTCTGTTTGAAGCGAAGGTGCTATTTTGTATTCACAATAAAACAGAAAAATCACAGTTAAAAGACAAACAAATCATACGCCCCTGAAAAGAAGAATACTTCATTTTTAATTGAAAACCCAAATGTATCATTCCTCTTTCAACAGCTACGGCTTACATCGTTTGTTGGCAATCGTTAGTTTTTCTTTATTGTCGTTGTCAGTTTTCGCTCAACGGTTAACAGCATCCGATTCGCTTCTCTTTAGAAAAGACCATTTTTCGTTTAACCCCGAGTTTGGGCTCAACAACATTCATGAAACCCAAAGCACAGGTTCAGAGCACTTACAATTCTATACCAATCGTAGGTTTGGTTTTAATCTTGGTTATACGTTCAATTTTACACCGAGATACGGATTGTTGCTGTCGAGCGGAATAACACTGCAATCATCGGATACCAGGTTGCCACAATCGGTTGTTCAAGGACCTAGCGGTCGCAATTCGTTTGTTGCTTTGTACTCGAATACATCTGCCGCGTTTGTGTATTGTATTCCTATAGCCCAACGATATATACTGCAACTTAAAGCTGGCGCAGGCTTTAGTAAATGCATGTTTCGCGACTATCAAAACTCGATTCAGGCATTGTCGATTAACATCGGAAATCCTTCTGCCGATCAGTATTCTAAGGTGATTATCGATCACAGACTTCTAAGTGCGTTTGGAACAGTTGGAGCAAGTGTTTCTCACATTCTGCCCAATAACGATTTGCTTTCGCTCAATGTAGGGCTCGATTATTATTTTAGTCCGCTTTACAAGGGATCGTATGAATTTCAGAACAAAACCTCTACCGGAACATTCGAAAACGCAGGAGCCAATTTGATCGTTGGTTTGGGATATACTTTTACACGAGGAACTCGAGCTCAACGTGTGGTAAAAGACACTGAAACAGGATCATCCGAAAGAGAATCACAGCGCAGTTTCCGAAAAGAAAAACGGTTTATTGATCCGAAAAGCACCTTTGCGGGAATTTCAGCTGGTTACTACGTAAACATGAACAAACTTTCTTCCGGCGGTGAAGGATTTATCGAAAAATACAGTCGCCGGCAAACAGGTTCCGTGCAGATTTGGGTCGAGCAAGGAATCAAAAAAGGATGGTATGCCGAAGCCGGATATAATGCAGCGTTTTACAAATCAGGATTCAACGTTAAAGGTGTTCCGGTTTATTATGCCAATAAAAACTTCGGTGTTTCTCAGCTTTACGCAGGAATTGGAAAACGATTGATTGGTAAGAACAATTATCCGTGGTTGAACATTTCTGCAGGAGTAGGAGTGAATGTTCATACGCTTTCGAAAGGCATTAACGATTCCATGTGGGGCGCAAGCTATACGTATCCGCAGGAAGATACAATCTTCTATTTTAAGAGCAAACAATCAGTGGCTCGAACGGTTTTCCCGACGCTTCATCTGGGAGTAAGCAAAGATTTCCAACTTACCAAAGCGCTTTATTTCTCTGTAGCTTATCGTTTGCAACTTGGATTGGCTACGGTGGCAGAGCAATTGGTCGATTACCGCGAAGAAGATGGCGTTTATAAAAAGGCCGTTGTAACACTTAATGGAACAAGTCATTCGCTTCATTTTGGAGTAAAGTACCGGTTTTTGGCGGGTCGGGAGTAACAATTTTTTGAAAGTGCCATTCATTTCAACATTTCTGCTATTTTTGCACCCATCACGGGGGATTAGCTCATCTGGCTAGAGCGCAACGCTGGCAGTGTTGAGGTGATCGGTTCGAGTCCGATATTCTCCACGGATAAATTAAACGTAAATGCCTGCGATGAGTGGGCATTTGTTTTTTTTGCATATTCGTATTAAAGTATAGATCTTACTGATTGGACAAAAACAAATGCGAACCAATAATTCGTTAAATATCTTCTTTCATGGTAGCAAAAAAAATTAAACTCGATAAGATTAAAACTTTACTGATCATCTTTTTCTTTTCGTTTCTAAGCTGTACCTTTAATACGAATACATTCAAGAATTCAAATATCGAAACAGTTTCACCCCCGGTTTTCAATCCGAATAATTACGATAAAATTGGTTTTGCTTGCGGTGAAGGAGGAGAAGGGACCGCATTGGTAGATGAATTTGCTAAATTGATCACAGATAAAAACTATAAACAGCTGAGAGCAGGATTATACAGTCCAAATCCCGGAGTGGTTTATTTGGCAACCATTTCCTGCGAAAAATTGGCAGAGGAAAGATTAATCAAACTGAATGGTGAAGAATTGGAGCAAATAGAAAAAAACCGACATAAAAGCGATACGATTTATACTTGTTCGGGTTGTACGAATTCCGAATATTTTACAGTGAAACAACTTCTTAGTGATACGACTAATTATATAAGAACGGAAGCAGGATGGTGGTTCGATGCGGTGTTGGGGAAAAACATCATTGTAGAGTAAATTCTAAATTGTTTTCTGGCTCTATCAAAGTCTGCTTTTCTTTTTCCAAGATACGCTCACTTCGTTGCTCTATTCTTTTCAAATTCGTCACATTTCATCCTTAACACCAGAAGTTCTTCACGCAGTGCCTTACGGTTTAATTGGTACTTTCTATCCTGTATTTTTTGTTGTTCAGGTTTTTCCTGAGCTAGTATGACCTTTCTTTCAAGCGAAACGGGATATTCTGAATTTAATGCACTTTTGATCATGCTGTAAATATGTGTATTCAATTGGTAGGCATACAATGGGTCTGTGGTTGAGAAATAATCTGCAACTTTCATTAAATACGATTCATCATAGAGGTAAAACTTATTATCATTTCTTTGGGTGAAATAATAATCAACATTTTGTCCTAGGTAGTTTTGTTTGCTGAACTTTTCAAAATAAGATTTTGCTTGCTTTTCTTTTCCAATTTCTTGATAGGATACAGCTAAAACATAATTCATTTTTTGCTCTTCTATTTTTAGTATTTCATCCTCGTATTTAAGCACTTGTTCATAGTTGCCACAATTAAATAATCCCCATACCAAGCTGCTTAGCATATTTGTGCTTTTCGTAAGTTGGTATCGTTCGTTAAAAATAGGAATGGATTTTTCCCAATATCCATGGTCTTGGTACCACCAGCCAAGCATCGTATAATATGTCTTGTAACGTTCGTCATTTGAACCAATTTCATTAAGCATTTGTAGCAGCAATTTTCGTTCTTTCTGCGCATTTGCCATCAGATGAGCACCTTGAATTTTGGCTCCAAGCATCTTTTGTTCAGCTTTTACATTGCCTGTTTTTTTGAAATAAGTGTATAACTCATCTATCATATCAACATAGCGAGCCCATTCTGAAGGTTCATGCTCCCACATGTGAATAATTAATCGCCAGTCATCTCTTCCATATCCTAAATCATTTAAAGCCTTCGAATTCAGGTAAGCCGGAATGTCCGTTTTTAATTGATCCATTTTTCCAATTCGCCAGAGGTAGTTCATGCGCTTTTCTGCTTCGCGAGCAGTACACTTATTAAAGGATTTTTTTGATAAATAGTTGAGTTTTGCTTCGACCTTGTCGTATTCAAGAGATGCAATGAATTTCTGATGCATGCCCAAGCGTTCCTTTTGAATAGGTGTATTTTCAACTTTTGGATCACTGTTTTTTTGTCCGCATGAGAACAAAAGGATGCTTAATGATAATGAAACTAAAATTTTCAAAATAGGAAGGTAATTTTAGTGTAAAAATAAGTAATTCAACTGACTCGTTTTTTTCTTACAACTTGAAGTTTGATTTCGATATTCAAGTTTTAAAACTAACTTTTCCTAGATGGTAAAATAACCGTAATTTACCCCGTTAAATTGGATGATTAAACGCGCAAAAGTTGTTGATTTGAAAGAATAAAAATAGGAAAGCCCATGAAAGCTTACATCCAAACACATAAATTCGGATATTTTTGATATTATTGAAGTTGAAGTTCAATAGGTAATCATTAATCAACGCAACAACATGACTGACCAATTTTTCAATTTTATTTCGGAAACGACTAAAGAGAATTTTCAATCTGCGCAACAGGAAGTGTTTTCTGATAATGCGTACAATCCTTATTCAGATGATTTAGATCTTATCGAAGAATTACTTGATGAAAATAAGTTTGATGAAGCAGTAAATTATTTATCCGTAAATGTTTTACTTTCAGCGAGGGCACATTTGTATAAAAACTACGCGTTAACTCAATTGGGGAAAGAAAAGGAAGCACAAGCTGAGTTGATTTTTGCACACAAAATATTAGAAGGAATTAGTTTGACAGGGGATGGTACATTAGTAAAACCGTATTTGATAACCCGAATTTCAGATGAGAAGGATTTTTTAAGTTATTTGGAAGAAGTATTTGCTCGCCAATCACTGGTTTCGGATAACGGTCATTTTTACGACGTTATTGTTACTCAATCTGAAAGACGGATTTATTTTGATATAACGACTCCGTATTTGAAAATGCAAAACTTAATGGATGATGGAAAAATGCAGTTGTCTTTTTTAGACGAGCAAGTAGTTAAGGAAAAGAAATGGTGGCAGTTTTGGAAATAATTCATGCTTAAGTGGTCAGAAAAAAAGTGTGGATTACGGATTCACGATATGTTGTATACCGTGAAAGTTGTTTCAGCAATTGACGCAATTTTACCTTACCTTTAATTGATGGCTATTTAGCCGTTAATTAAAGTCCAAACCCATGAAAACCCTCATCTACAGCATCCACGCCTTCGACCGTCCTTTTTTGGAAGCGGCGGTGAAAGACAAACACGATGTCCGTTTCACCGAGTTAGCTTTGTCTGAAGAAACTGTTTCGTTAGCCGCTGGCTGTGAGGCCATTTGTTTGTTCACAGGCGATAACGCGTCGGCGGAAGTGTTGGAACAGTTGCACGCAATTGGAGTGAAGTATATTGCGTTACGATCGGTTGGTTTTGACCACGTGGATTTGGAAAAAGCCAAACAATTAGGATTGAAAGTCGCTAACGTGCCGGCATATTCACCGAACGCGATTGCCGAACATGCGGTAGCGTTGATCTTGGCCATCAACCGGAAACTGGCAAGAAGTCGTGATTTGATGCAACAAAACGATTTCCGACTCGATGAACTGGTTGGGTTTGATCTATTCGGTAAAACCGTTGGCCTTATCGGAACCGGAAAAATCGGGGCGGCATTTGCCCGCATCATGCACGGATTCGGCTGTCGATTAATCGCTTTTGATCCGGTTGAAAACAATGAACTGATGAAACAAACCGGTATTCGGTACGCAAGTCTCGAAACCGTGTGCGCTGATTCGGATGTTATTGCCATTCACTGTCCGCTCAACGCAGATACCAAGCAGTTGTTCAACAAATCGCGCTTTGCACAGGTCAAGAAAGGCGCATTGTTTGTCAATACCGCTCGCGGAGGTATCGTGAATACGGTTGATTTACTGGAAGCACTCGACAACGGAACAATCTCCGCCGCCGGATTGGATGTCTACGAATTTGAAAAACCGATTTATTTCAAAGATCTGCGTAACGCGCCGCCTGCTGATGCAGTGTTTGAACGTTTGCGCAATCATCCGCGGGTATTGCTCACCGGACATCAGGCTTTCTTAACCAACGAAGCCCTAACAGGAATTGCGGAAACCACTGTTGCGAACCTGGATCAATGGCAGGAAAATGGTGAGTCGGAGAATGAGGTAATGTAATTAGTGAAACAGATGAATAAACTCGTTTTAATGATACCGTTGATCTTTGTGTGGTTTTCTTTTTCCAGCGGTAAAGAAAAAGGCAAATTCACGAATAATCGCTGTGAAAGTGGTATCGATCTAAGTGCAGAAGATACAGTTATGAAGTTTATACAACAGCGTTTTGATAAGGAATTAACTTCATTTCATGGAACCGACTTTGGAAATATTTCAGTGAAATTCCGCGTAGATTCCTTACATCGACCATATTCAGTTCGTTTGGTACAAGTAGTACATCCAACCTTTGATAGTTTGGTATTGGCTTCGCTAAACGAATTGGATTCCAGTCATTTCCCCGATTTGAATACCGAATGCAATTACATCGTTTCTTTTTATTTGGGTAACAAGAAAACCCAAAGTGAGTTTGACGCATTACGTATATTAATGGCTGATGGCAATTATAAAAGGTCGATCGATTATGCCACGAAATCGCTTAAGAAATCGCCAACCAACTCACAACTGTTGTATTACCTCGGCAGAGCTCAAATTGAAACCGGAAATAAGTTGGGAAGAAATGTGCTCATTCAAGCGGCTCGCATGGGCGACGAAGATGCGTATGAGTATTTGTTGGGGGAGGAGTGATTACCGATCCATTCGGTTCAACTTTTTCAATAACGAAATCTGCCCCAAATGATAATGCATGTGTTCAATGATTCCGGCAATGTTTCGGTAATAATTCCCGTATTTTTCGTCGGTGAAATGTGCGAATAACTGTTCTTCGGGAAGTTGTTCGATCAAAATCGCTGCTCTTTCGGCAGTTGCCAAGGCATTCGCAACCAATAATTCCCATTCCTCCTGTGATTCAATAACCGGAAGCTGAAAACTGTATTCGTCTTTTGCATCCAACGGACCACCTTGCAATACTTTCAGCAATGCATCAACATAATAGGTCGTGTGATAGGTCAGTACCGCAATCGAATTCAACCCCGAAAGGCTTTTTTGGGCTTCTTCCCAAGTGACATCTGCCAAAGTGTCTTTGAGATTGGTAGTCGTCCAGTTACCGCCGGTGTGGATTTCTCGGAGGTGCTTTGCGAGGAGGAGGGGAGTGTTCATTGGAGGATAGTTTAAAAGCAGATTTGGATTATTTTATTTCTTCATACATAATGTAAACGGAAGTCGTCATTTTTTTCTTTTTGTTGTAAATTTCAAGACTAATTAGGTTATTGTTTTCAGAATTCCTAGTCAACGAGTATCCACCATTTTCATGTTTTAATATTATTCCGTAATTGATTCCTTCACTATCTTCATAGTACGTGGTCTTAAAATAATTTTTTTCAACTTCAACAGTTTTCGTCCTCAGAATCATGATTCCTTTTTGATCAGATGTAAAGTACTTAGTTGTTTTACCGTCATTATATCGATCATACCGCTCTAGTTTAACTAGTTTACCTCTACTATTAAATGTTTCTCTATTAGTTACTTCATTTTTTGAATTATAGCTGGCGGTAAATCGAAGAAAATACTTTCCATTTTCGGAATTGAACAACTTAGTATTGTTTCCATTCTCGTCGTACTCTCTTTTTTGATTGTTTAAAGTGTCACCATTTCTAATTTGAAAGTAATGTGTGCGATTTCCTTTTTCATCAAATAAAAAGACAATATAATCAAGAGTGTCACCATTGGGTTTAATATCGGCTGATACATGTTTAAGAGGTGTATTGATTAATACAACCGATTTTGATCCGTTATCTAGTGCTGCAGAAAGAGTATTCGTATTGGTGAGTTCTTTCCAAGCCGAATCATAATAAGTGATGGATTCCCTGAAATCAACTGTATCTTGTCCTGAATAGACAGTCGAACGAATGATCTTTTTATGCTTTGCATTTTCAGGAATTTCTTGAGAATAAGAGATACAAGTGAAAACTGAAACTAAAAAAAGTAATGAAATTATCTTGAGTTGCATTTGAAAAATTTATATTTCAAGCAAGAACCAATTATTGCAAAAGGGAATAACTTGAATCAAATATTCCAAAAATAGTAACTAAGGTTTTGACGAGCAAATAGAATCACACCTTAAACTCCGCCCACAACGGATAATGATCCGACAACATCCACGAAAGTTGGGTTTTGGTAAACTTACGATTGGCCAATGCGACTTCCGTAAACGGATAAGAACCGCCTTTCACAAATTCCATTGAAAGTTGGGGCAGTTTATTGGTGCCATTAAACCACGCAATTTGGTCGTAGAATTTCGATTCGTCGAAAATGGAACGCAACACCGCAGGATCAGCCAATTGGTCGGGAACGTACAATCCTTCCGACATAAAGGTTTTGCTCAACACATCGCCTCGTTCATCGATGTTGAAATCGCCAAGTAAGATGAGGTTTTGGTGATACGAATAAATGTCTTTGGCCCACGAAGCCATCCAGCGTGCAATGCCTTTGAGTTCATTCATTCGGTCTGCCGACTTATTGCCGTAGATCAAGTGCATGGTCACCAATACAAATGTTTGTCCTTTGGTTTTGAAACTCACGGCATACGGTGAACGCACAAACTGCTCGGTGATAAATCCGTTGGGATCGGTACGCCATTGATCGGGCACTACTAACTCACAAGCAAGACCGGAAAGCTGCACGCGGCGGTTATCGAAAATATAGGCCATGCGCTCGTCGTTCCCCACATCGCCTTGATTGACATCTGTGAGTAGAAACGAATAATTATCGCCCAATAACTTCATGCAATCGCGCAATCCTTTGAGGTTCGCTTTTACTTCCTGAACGGCAATGACGTCGAAATGATTTAAGATCTCGGCGATGCAAGCTACTGCGTGGAAATCACGTTTAGGCGAATCTTTCGGTCCTGCTTCCCATTTGGTGGTAATATCCCCAAATGCACGAATGTTCCAGGTGGCAATTAATAGGTTCTTTTCGAGTTTTTTGGCCGGAATAGTAGCATCTAAATGAGCTCTTAATGCGGAAATGTTGTCTTGTACAGCTAGCGGTTGTTTATCTGTGATAGTGGGCATAGTGATTTTTTTTCGAAATATACAAAAAGTTTGTTTTATGGATAATCTGTTGGTGAAATGTTGATAAATTGAAGTGATTTGTGTCCCGCAGAACCCGCAGATAAGCGCAGAATGGATTGAGGTTGGATGTTTCCCGCAGAACCCGCAGAGAGACGCAGAATGGTTTAGGTTTGATGTTTCCCGCAGAACCCGCAGATGAACGCAGAATGGATTTAGGTTGGATGTTTCCCGCAGAACTCGCAGAGAGACGCGGAAAGGATTTAGGTTGGAGGAGGTTTCCCGCAGAACTCGCAGATAAGCGCAGAATGGATTTGGGTTGGAAGATGTTTCCCGCAGAACTCGCAGATAAGCGCAGAATGGATTGAGGTTGGAGGAGGTTTCCCGCAGAATTGGATGAGTAGTTACCTCAATAAATAACCGTAAATAGGCAGTAATACTTCTGGTTTATCGGGGTTGGTGGCCGAATTTGTTTGTGTTTTGATGATCTCCGAGAAAGTCATTGGCTGTACTAAAACTGCTTTTTCCGCGAGTTCAAAAGATCCGTAATGCACCGATAAAAGTTGGTGAGCATTGCTTTCGTAATCGAATAAATAACCCTTTTCTTCAAACAAGGTATGGATCATGTGATCTGAAAACGTAGCGTAGTAAACATGATAACCACCCAGCTTTCCGAAAAAGCGAAAGGTATACGAAATCAATGAGCGGTCGAGACTCGAAAAGACAATTGTTTTCTGACAATCGGCCGAAGTAAACGTGATTTCGTTAGTGTGATTCAGGCTGTCTTGTCGTAATATGGATTGAGTGTGCTTAAAACCGATTTCATCGAAAAAAGAACCTTCCGTAAACACAGCGTTTAGGAATAGGGAAAAGTCGAATTTTGAAAAAGCCGGAATCTCGGCGGTTTTGATGGAACTGTTCTTTTCAAGCGAAAAATCACTGCAAAAGCGATGGAGCGAAATAGGAGAGAAGGAAGGCTTGCTTTTCTTAAGCGATCCGTCATATACAAATCGCAGGTCGTCTTGAATAGCACAATAAGCCGAGTCGGCAGACTGATCGGTTTTATAAGTATACTTGAACCAGTTGGTATTGGAATAGTTCAAGTTTCCGGAAACGTTCACGGTTTTCAGTTGGTTTCGGTAGTGGGCGATTACGGAAGTAAAAACAGCTTCGTTCGAAGTAGGCGAAATCACGACCTCCTCCAAATCTCCGATCAATGGTTGTAAATAAATCGTGGTATCAGATTGAATATTCGGAACGGAAGAGCTGTAAAATGACGGATGATCGAATTGAATATCTCCACCCAACGAAAGCTGAGCCATTCCTTTTGGATCAGTAAATGCCAATTGTCCGGTAGCACTGTTGGAACAAACCACGCCGATAACCGCACTCGAATCGAGCGAACTCACTACGCGTACCGAAATCTGTCCGAAAGCACTATTCAGTGTAAGGAACCCAAAAACAAGAAGGAAAATTCGAACGATCATATCAAAGGTTGCATTGAATAAAGAAAGATGCCGGGTACTTAATTCGCCGACACCTTTCACCACTTATTAGTTAGAGTTGCGCTACTCGTTAGTAAGTTAAGAATTTTCTAGACGTTTGAATTCCGATGCCAATTGAGCTGTTCCCATTCCTGTTTCAATTTGTTGTCCCCATGTTTGATTGGTTTCAGAAGAATGGTTTTAAACCTGATTTTTTCATAAATGTATTTTAGTATTAGTTGAGTAAAGTTAGTTTAGATTGACTAATGAAATTCAATTAATACTTTAAGTGGTGAAATTTATTCGGGCAGATTAGTTGTGTTATTTGAAATTAGGTTTGAAATTAAATCATTGAATATCAATTTATTAATTCTTGTTCTGAATTAAATCTACCGATGAAAGGCGTTGTGCTAATTCATTAAAAACTCACTTGAATAATTAATTTTAAATAAAATCAATTGCGGTTTTCCGCAGTCAAAAACAACGGTTTTCCGAAAAAAGTCATCGAAAGGTGAAAGTGATTTTTATTTATCGTAATATTGCAATATACAAATGTATTAATCCATGGGAGCCTCCAAAACAGAGCATTTTACCGACGAACAAAACGAGATGGCGAATCTCATGAAAGCTATCGGGCATCCGGCGCGAGTTGCCATTATAGCCTTCCTGCTCAAAACAGATGCGTGTATTTGCGGTGATATCGTTAATGAATTGCCCTTGTCGCAACCAACCGTTTCACAGCATTTACGTGAGTTGAAATCGGCGGGAATCATTCAAGGAACCGTGGAAGGAACTGCTATTTGTTACTGCCTCAACCCAACTACCATCGAGAAAATTCAAACATATATTCAAACCATTCATCAGTCGCTTCAACAGAAAAAAGGAGCTTCTTGTTGCTAAAAATCACAGATTATGCTTTTATCTACCGTTAAAGAACATTTGCAAACACTTGAAAGCGTTGTGTTTCAATTGCCGAATGGCACCACCGTTCCGGTTCACTTTCACATTACCGAAGTGGGAATCATTACCAAAGATTTTATTGACTGTGGCGGAACTGTTCGTCATGAAAAAGTAGCCAATTTCCAATTGTGGGAAGCCGGAGATTTTGATCACCGTTTAGCTCCGAAAAAATTGCGCGACATCATCGAGCTTTCCGAGCGTGTGTTGGGCATGGAAGATTTGGAAGTGGAGGTAGAATACCAAAGCGATACCATTGGCAAGTACGGCTTAGACTTCAACGGAACTCACTTTTTGTTGACAGCTAAAACAACCGCTTGTCTGGCTTCTGATGCTTGTGGTATTCCGGCAGATAAAATGAAAGTAAACCTGGTTGAATTGGGTGGAAACACAGCTAATTCTTGCACTCCGGGCAGTGGTTGCTGCAATTAATCAAAACGATTCATGTTATTTCCTGAGATAAAATTGCTGTGCGAGGAATTGTCACAGCAATTTTCAACCCTTTCTGAAGAACGAAAAAAGAACCTTCAGTTGATCGCGGATTACATTCAAGCGAAATAATCTGC
>Ga0302296_1002287_pt1 | contig 13032 bp, 12 predicted proteins | sample III_Fen_N3_1_FD_194546 | JGI IMG/M metagenome (GOLD analysis project Ga0302296, IMG submission 194546) | Peat permafrost microbial communities from Stordalen Mire near Abisko, Sweden - III_Fen_N3_1 | ecosystem: Environmental > Terrestrial > Soil > Wetlands > Permafrost | place: Sweden: Abisko... | reverse complement strand
TCGTGTCCGTTTGTATCAAGGAGTAACCCTTGGAGCTAAACGCTTTACACTCGACGAAAATGGTGCTATGCTCAATGTACCTCGTCACCCAATACTCGAAGATAATGTTGTAGTATATGCAAACGCAAATATCTTAGGTCGAATAACAATAGGACACGATACCATTGTTGGTGGTAATGTTTGGTTAACCAATAGTGTTCCGCCCGACTCACGCATTTTGCAACAAAAAGCATTAACCGGATCTTACAATGAAGGTTCTGGTATTTAAAAGAGAAACTAACAATGTATAACTAACACTTAATAATTTAAAAAATGGCAAAAAACGATTTACAACGTAGTATTACTACCGCCACAGCAAGACAGCTGGCAACAACAACCAAAACAGCTCCACAAATGGGGTCAATAACTCCTCGATTGTTGCTTAAACTTCTTCCTTGGGTGCAAGTTGATTCTGGAACGTATCGTGTAAATAGAACAAAAGTTGAACTTAAAAAAGCAGATCGTATTGAGGTTGAATTTTTTGATGGCGTTCCTGCTTTTCGTGCTGAATCGTTTCGTCGTATTCCTCTTTTCTCTTATATCGATGAGGAAATTGTTAATGAATTAGCTAAAAAATTCCAAATAGAACAAGTTGAATTAGGTGGTAATTTAATAAGCGAAGGTACCGACCGTCAAAAATTCTTTATCGTTGCACAAGGTCAAGTGGAGATTTTAAGCAAAGGTACTCATGGTGAAAATTTGCGTATAGCTCTTTTATCGGAAGGCGAATATTTTGGCGAAGCCGATATTATTTCTGATAAACCATCATCGGTTACAGTTCGCACAATTACTCCTGGTGTTTTCTTCACATTAAATAGTGCTGAATTGGAAAGCATCATTAAAGATGTTCCAAATTTCCGCGAGCAATTCCAAAAAGCAGTAGATGAACATCTTCGCTTAAAAGCTACTGTAAATACACATGGTGAAAAACACATCGACTTAGTTTCGGGTCACGAAGAAGATAATATTATTCCAGAAACGTATATCGATTACGAAGAAACTCCTCGCGAATATTCGTTAAATACTTTACAAACCGTTGTTCGTGTTCATACTCGTGTATCCGATTTGTACAACAATCCATTCAATCAATTGGAGCAACAAATGCGTTTAAGCATCGAAAGCATCAAAGAACGTCAAGAGTGGGAATTGATAAATAATAAACATTTCGGATTACTTTCGAGCGTTGAACCAGGTTACCGCATCAGTACTCGTTACGGAGCTCCAACTCCTGACGATTTAGATGAATTATTATCGTTAGTTTGGAAATCACCTTCGTTCTTTATTGCTCATCCTCGTGCTATTGCTGCTTTCGAACGCGAATGTACTTGGCGTGGTGTTCCTCCAAATACAACAAACGTGTTTGGCGTTCCAGTAATTCTTTGGCGTGGTGTTCCAATTATTCCTAGCGATAAAGTTGAAATTCAAGGTCAATATTTAACAAATCGTGGAGTAGGAACTACAAGTTTTATTTTAGTACGTACTGGCGAAAGCGATCAAGGCGTTGTTGGACTACATCAAGCAGGTATTCCCGGCGAAATTGCTCCAAGTCTTTCGGCTCGTTTAATGGGATTAGATAAGTTTGGTGTTGCATCGTATTTGTTAACCAAATATTTCTCGTTAGCTTCATTAACCGACGACGCAATTGCAGTACTTGAAAATGTTGAAGTTGGCTATTATCACGATTACCAAAATCGTAAATCAGACAAATAGTATTTACATCAGTTTTTTAATCTAACGTAAAAACTATTCAAAAATGATAGAAAATAAACCATCGCATTCCTCCATTCCCGATTCAGGGAAATGGGGTGGATATGCTGATAATGCAACAATAGGGAGCGATTGGGCAGACATTAGTCGTCTGCGAGAAATTGCTGGGCAGTTTTGTCCCGACGAAGTTCGCCAAGTTGCTTCGGAATTTACTCCCGACGACCTAAATTTGGAAAGTGTATTTGCTTCGTTTTCGCAATTACAGTCACCACTTGGTTCGGTTGGAAGTGAAGGTTTTGTATTGCCAACATTTGCACCAAACTTACCTTTTACCGATAACCTTAGTAAATTGTATTTCCCAGATGTTGAACCACATAAACAAAACGACTTAGCATCGGCTGCCAATAATCAATTTGCCGATAACACCTATTCCGATTATTCATTTTTGAGAGATCAGGAATTTAGTTATAGTGGTCGCGAAACGTTCGATGTAAAATCGATTCGTAAAGACTTTCCTATACTACATCAAAAGGTAAATGGCAAAGATTTGATTTGGTTCGACAATGCTGCAACAACTCAAAAACCTTTACATGTTATAAATACCATTGCAAGGTTTTATCAGCAAGATAATTCAAATATTCATCGTGCTGCTCATACATTGGCTGCTCGTTCAACCGATGCTTACGAAGGTTCGCGCCAAAAGGTAAAGAACTTTATCAATGCATCGTCAACCGAGGAAATTGTATTTGTTCGTGGAACTACCGAAGGAATAAATCTTGTGGCACAAACCTATGGACGCAAGTTTATTCAAGAAGGTGACGAAATAATTGTTTCAACGCTCGATCATCATGCTAATATTGTGCCTTGGCAAATGTTGGCTAAAGAGAAAAAAGCAAAATTGCTGGTTATTCCAATTAACGACAATGGCGAAATAATTCTCGAAGAGTACGAACGATTGTTATCGCCAAGAACGAAAATTGTTTCTATTGGACATGTCAATAATACCTTTGGAACAATTCTTCCCGTTAAAACAATCATCGATTTAGCAAAACGTTACGGTGCTCGCGTTTTAATAGATGGTGCTCAATCGGTAGCTCATGCTCCCATTGATGTTCAGGAATTGAATTGCGATTTCTTCGTATTCTCGGGACATAAAATTTATGCTCCAAATGGAATCGGTGTTGTATATGGGAAAAAAGAGCTATTAGAAATAATGCCACCATGGCAAGGAGGAGGCAATATGATTCAAAATGTTACCTTCGAAGAAACAACATTCAATGGACCTCCAGCTCGTTTCGAAGCTGGAACACCCAATGTTGCCGATGCCGTTGGACTTGGTGCTGCTCTCGATTATGTTAGTAAAATAGGAATCATCAATATTTCTAAATACGAGCATTATCTGACCGAATATGCCCGCGAACATTTATCGAAAATTAATGGCTTACGATTAATTGGTAATCCTCGTGAACGTGTTAGCGTCGTTTCATTCGAATTGAAAGATATTGCAACTCCCGAAGTAGGTCGTTTACTCGATAAAGAAGCTGGAATTGCTTTACGTGCAGGACATCATTGTGCACAGCCAGCTTTACGTCGCTTAGGTGTTGAAGCTAGTGTACGTCCATCGTTTTCGTTCTACAATACAACTGATGAAATTGATAAATTAGTTGACGCAATACGAAGAATACAGCATAATCATTAGAAATATAAAAAAGCGAGGTTTACATTTAAAACCTCGCTTTTTTATATCAACTCATTAAGCGTTGTATTATGCAAAATCTCATCTGTTTTGTCGCGAATGACCTTAAACACTCGTTTAATCTTGCATGATTGTTCATCTTTGCAAAATTCACAAGGTTGGTATTGTCGTTCCGAAACACAGGGCAGTAAAGCTATTGCACCTTCAAAATGTCTGATGATAACCGATAACCGCACATCTTCAGGTTTTTTAATAAGATAATATCCTCCAGCTTTGCCCAATTTACTGCCAAGAATTCCAATCTTTTTCATCTCTAATAAAATAGATTCTAAAAATCTTTGAGGAATGTTTTCCTGCTGAGCTATTTCACTAATTTGAATAGCACCTTTATCGTATTCTCTTGCCAAGTGTGTTAAAGCTAGCATCGCATAGCGAGTTTTTTTCGAAAGCATAGTATTCTATTAGTGTGATATTTATCAATTTTCAATTATACGAAATTACTGCTTTTTATTGTAAGTACATATACTGACAATAAAAATAGGTATGCCAAATTGAATAAAATACGATTTTATACCCTATGCTAACAAACACTTGGGATGTATATTTGTAAAGTACATTAATTCTATAGACATTATAGATAAAAGACTTTAAAACGAATGAAAAAACGTGTTGGAATAAATGGTTTGGGACGAATAGGTAAATTAGTTTTACGAACATTGCTTGAGCAAGATTCTGTAGAATTAGTTGCGATAAATGATCCAATTCCAACCGACAGTATTATTCATTTGTTAAAATTCGATAGTGTTCATGGTAAATTCAATGGACTTATTAGTGTTGATAATGACAATATTATAGTTAACAATAAATCGATTGCGGTGTTTCACGAAAAATCACCAAAGTTGATACCATGGAATGAACTCTGGGTTGAGTATGTTGTTGAAGCATCAGGAGAGTTTAAATCGGCAGATACTTTGAAGCTGCACCTCGAAGCCGGGGCAAAGAACGTTATTCTTTGTCAGCCGGCTATTGGTGGTATCGATCGAACGGTGGTTATTGGAGTAAATGAAGAAACACTTTCTAAAACCGATACATTAATATCGAATGCTTCGTGTACCACAAATTGTATTGCACCTTTATTAAAAGTTTTGAATGATACGTTTGGAGTGTCTAAAGCTTTTTTCAATACTGTTCATCCATCAACCAATAATCAGTCATTATTAGATGGTCATCATAACGATGTACGACGATCGCGAGCTGCAATGTGTAATATTATCCCAACAACTAGTTCTGCCGTTGGGGTTATCGATTTGGTATTACCTCAATTAGCTGGTTGTGTCGATGGATTTGCAACAAGAGTTCCAATTACAATTGGTTCGTATGTCGAAATTGTTGCAACGCTGAATACCAAAACTACAATTGAAGCTATTAATCAGGCTTTCAAATTTGCATCATTAATTGAATATAAAGGAATTATAGAATATACCGATGAAGCTTTAGTTTCGTCCGACATAATAGGGAATAGTCATTCAGCTATCTACGATGCTCTATCAACAAAATTGATAGATGGGGATTTTGTTCAAATTTTAGCTTGGTACGATAATGAAACTGGTTATGCAAATAGAATTGTCGATTTATTAGAAATTATTTAAACGTATTATTATTATTATTATGGAACCAATAAATATATTATTTGCCGATAATCAATTTTTAACAAGAGAGGGTGTTCTTTCTTCATTAAAAAAAGCAGGAAATTTTAAAATAATAACGGTTGAAACAAAAGAAGAGTTTTTGAAACAACTTCAAGTCTCAGCTATTGAATTAGTTATTATGGATAATACATTTATTAGTGTAAATAATTTTTATACTTTTTCTGAGATTAAAAGATTAAAACCCGATTTAAAAATATTGTTACTTACAAATGGTATGTCGCATACCGAAATTACTGATTATAGTAATGTTGGGATATATAATATCATTGCCAAAACATCAAATCGCGATGTTTTAGTTAAAGCAATCGATCATGCTTTAAAAGGCAAAATTTACTATTCCGACGATTTGTTAGAGTTGTTGCTACTTCATAACAATAAAAAAATGTTTTCGAAAAATAGTGTTCTTACTCCAACCGAATTAGGTGTTGTAAAAGAAATAACACAAGGACTTTCTACACGAGAAATATCGGTAAAAAAGCAAGTAAGTTATCATACCGTTGTGTCTCATAAAAAGAATATTTTCCGAAAATTAAATATTAATACATCATCGGAATTGATTGTGTATGCACTTAAAAGTGGATTAATTGAAGCGGCCGATTATGCTATATAATAGGGATATAATGTCTTCTTTGCTCTTATTCCCTTTTCGGAACTTATTTTTTCGTTTACATGTGAACGTTTTAACGTTTTTGAATTAATTAAAAATTAATGTTAAGCTTTCGATTTCAATTCCTATTTGTCATAGGAATTGTTTCAGTATTGAGTACTCATGCTCAAAATACTGTTTATATAGATGATGCTCATCATCAGACAGTAATCAAGTCTATAAAAGCAAATCAATCTGTTGAATATGCAATTTGTGGAATCGATAGTTCTCAAATTGTTAAAATCCATAAACGACGAACAGTTACAATTTCTGATGGAGCAAAATTTCCTAAAAATGTACACTTCAGTTCACTTTTATGTATTAAGCAAAATGTAATTCTTGCAGGAACAAGTAATAGCTATCTGTATTGTTTTAGAAATTCCCGATTTGAACAACTAAATAGACTCCATGGATTAACCGATAGTTGTATTCTTTCAATTGACTTTGATAAAGATAATAAGATGATTTTAATTACTACAAAATCGGCTCGTTTTATCCTTACTTCAAATCAAAACCGGTTTATTCTCAAGAAAATTCAAGGTGCTATTGCCACAAATACCCAAAGTTCAACTAGGGTAAGCCTCTTTAAAAAATATTTCAGAAGACCAATTCAAAGGGCAATTTGTAATACTGTTTCGGATATTGATTTAAGTGGACGAAAACGAAAATATATTTCCAATCACGATCAAAATGTTATAAAAAAACAATTAAAACCTGGTGATATTTTATTGAAACATAACGATAATCAATTAATAAATATTGGAATACCAGGTATTTGGTCGCATTCGGCTATTTATATTGGTGGAGAAAAGGAAATCAACGAATATTTTAAAAATGTTGAAATGCTTGGTGATATTAAACCATTCGATTATATTAAATATCACTATCCTCAATTAAAGGCAAAATTGAATAATCGAAAACATTTAATTATAGAAGCTATAGGAGAGGGAGTGGTTATTAATCCATTAAGTCATTGTACATCGGTTGATTGTTTTGTGGCATTGCGAACAAAATTATCGCCTCAAGCATTATTTCAATCCTTACTTATTGCTTTCGATAATTATGGAAAACCCTACGATTTTCTTTTTGATATTAAAACTGATGATGCATTAGTTTGTAGTGAATTAATTTATAAATCATTTATGGAATATCCCGAAAAACCAGGTCTTCAGTTTAAGTTAGGTAACCTTGCTGGTGTTCCATTTATATCGCCCAATGATATCGCAAAACAATTTTGTGAAGAGCAAAATACAGTAAACAGTGCTTTTAATCTTGTTGTATTTTATAACTGCAATAGTAAATTAAAGAAGGCTTTTTCGCAAGATTCCGTTCAATTTTGTAAAAGAACTCTTGAATAAAAATATTTAAAGAGCTGAAATATAGGTGTTAAGATGGTTTTGCCCTTGAATATTCATCTACTTATTTTTTTGTTTTAACATACCAATACTGTGTTACTTAAAATACCCGAAAATCGTGATTTCCTACTTTGTATTTCTGATGCAACTTTGCAATGTACTCTTTTACACATAAAAACAAATTGTTTTAACAGTTGCAAAAGAACAGAAAGAGTCATTTTAAAAACGAAGAAATTATTTAATTATAAATCAAAATACACAATTTATGTCAACAGCACCTTACAAATTTGAAACACTGCAGTTACATGCAGGTCAAGAAGTAGACCCAACCACAGGCTCGAGAGCGGTACCGATTTATCAAACATCATCCTACGTTTTTAAGAATGCCGAGCACGGTGCCAACCTATTCGCATTACGCGAATTCGGCAATATCTATACCCGCCTAATGAATCCGACAACTGACGTGTTTGAAAAAAGGATTGCTGCTCTCGAAGGTGGTGTTGCTGCACTAGCAACAGCTTCTGGTCAAGCTGCACAGTTTATTGCACTTACTAATATTTTAGGCGCTGGCGACAACTTTGTATCAACTTCATATTTGTATGGTGGTACATACAATCAATTTAAAGTTCAATTTAAAAGACTTGGTATCGAAGTTAAATTTGTTGATGGCGATAATGCTGCCGATTTCGATAAACTTGTCGATGAAAAAACTAAAGCAATTTACCTTGAAACTATAGGTAATCCAAAATTCAATGTTCCCGATTTTGAAGCCATTGCTGCAGTAGCCAAAAAACACAATATTCCATTAGTCGTTGATAATACGTTTGGAGCAGCAGGTTATTTGTTCCGACCAATCGATCATGGGGCAAATATTGTTGTAGAATCGGCTACTAAGTGGATTGGTGGACATGGTACAAGCATTGGTGGTGTAATTGTCGATGCTGGAAATTTCAATTGGGCAAATGGTAAATTCCCTCAATTTACTGAGCCATCGGAAGGGTATCATGGATTAAAATTCTGGGATGTATTTGGTGCACCAGGACCATTTGGTAATATTGCTTTCATCATTCGTGCTAGGGTAGAAGGACTACGCGATTATGGTTCGGCACTTAGTCCGTTCAACGCGTTTTTATTATTGCAAGGCGTCGAAACTCTCTCATTAAGAGTGCAACGCCATGTCGATAATGCATTAGGTAGCTCAATGGTTAACGAAACAACCACATGTAATTGAAGTTTCGTATCCAGGTTTATCTACAAGTCCATATCACTCCCTAGCCAAGAAATATCTTAAAAATGGATTTGGTGGAGTTCTTTCTTTCACCGTAAAAGGTGGTACTGAGGCCGGAGACAAAGTGATTAATAATTTGAAATTAATCAGTCATTTAGCAAATGTTGGTGATGCAAAATCGCTCATCATTCATCCGGCTTCAACTACACACCAACAATTAAGCGAAGAAGAGCAACGTAAATCGGGTGTTGTACCTGGATTATTGAGACTTTCGGTTGGTATCGAAAATGTTGAAGATATCAAAGCAGATATATTACAATCGCTCGCTCAATTATAATAGCAACCATTTTTCTTTCTATATTTTTAATAGTTTATTTAAGTACGATAAGCCGTCTTAGTTGTGAAACTGGGGCGGCTTTTTCAATTAAATAAACTGTAATTTCATATATAATAATCCTCAATTCAACTAATTTCTTTGTAAAAATCAATACTTGAATTGTTATTCTTTTGATTATAGTTTATCAATTGTTGATATACAAAAAAAGACGAGCACTTTTAAGTGTTCGTCTTCAATCATTTGTGTTTTGTTGTAGTGGAGCTGCCGGGGACTGAACCTATTATGTAACTATCAGTAAAACAAAGTTATATGAAATGTAAATTCACAAAGGTATCTGAATTGGTAACCTAAATATGATATAATCTCAAAATCTTTCAAAATCATTCACAGTTATTTTTCATAAATGTATAGTATTTAATTTGATTTTTAAAAATCAAATATGTTAATAAAAAAAAGTTGCTATAAATATATTAATATAGAAACATTGTTTATATTTGTACCATAAAATTTAGTTATGAAAGATATAAGTAAAATAAGTGTTCGTCATTTTCTAAACAAGAATCTTCCATTGATATTGGATAACAATGAAAAAGCCTATCCATTATATGTCAAGATAACATTTAAGAGAAAATCAACTGAAATTAAAAGTTCTTTAAATCTTTATGTTAAAGAAAGTGATCGTATTGATAAAATTCAGGATACTTTTTATGAACAATGTATGATAACTCATTTTGTAACTTTAGGTTATGAAGTTTTAGGTGATAAATTTAGTTTAAAAGGAATTGCTAATATATGTAGAAGTTATAGTGGTAAAAGAATTGCGGATTTACTGAATACATATGTGATGAATGAATTTGATGAATTCTTTAAACAATCAAATTCTGAATTTAATTCGATATTCATTTATAGAAATAATGAAACATGCTTCTATACTTATTATCAAGCTGCAATTATACTATTTCCAAACAATGAAAAATTACTTCAAATGAAGCATAAATTTGATATTGTTCGAGACATTGAGCTTTTTACAATTCAAGGGTTAGGAAAGTTAAGTGAACAACGTGTTGTTTCGTGGCATTTTGGATTGACTAAAGATCTATTCTCTATCAATGCTCAAAGTGTCAATATGCCTAATGATAGAATATCTGAAATAATAACTGTTATCGAAAACGAACTATTAAAATTATAATATTTTTTTAAAGTAAAAGTTGCTATAAAAACAATAAAAAAGAAACAAATGCCATGAATGATCAATTTCCAAAATTCGTAATAGTACCATACGAAAAGCTTGATGAGCTATTACATAAGGTCGACACTTTAACTGAATCAATTTCAAGTATGAAAATGGATAAAGGAGTACTTGGCGATTTTATATCAGAGAAAGAAGCTAGGGAAATACTTTCTAAAGCAACTACTTGGTTTTGGAACAAACGTCAATCGGGTGAATTGACTGGACGAAAAGCTGGGAATAAATGGTACTACAAACGCAATGATATTCAAAAATTCATTGAAAACGGACAACGGATATAGTGTACATATATCAATATAAAAATTAATTAATTACTAATCTTAAAATGTAACAACATGAAAAACAAAAAGTTTGAAATCCCATCAGAAAGTATGGCGGATTTCGCAGAAGCCTTAGCTGAAAGTCAGCTTGAAAATGAAATTTGTGGTAAAGACGATGATGAAAACATTATCGTAAAAGTCTACTACGAACCCGAAGAGCGAGAACAAATGCTCGAATTAATGGAATGGGTTGAAGAAAACATCGAAGAAGAAGATTAATCCAAACTAGAAACGGAGCATGTTTTAACAGACATGCTCCTATTTTTTATACTCTAATACTATTGTTATGTCAAAAATATGTGAACAATGTCAGTCGGAATTTACACCATCAAGAAAAGACGCTCGTTTTTGTACTCCAACCTGTAAATCGAAATATTGGTATAAAAAGAAAGGTGAAGATACTGAGGAAATATCTAGTCAAAACGAATTGCATGCATCACTAAAAGGTGTTATAGATGAGACTTTAAGTAATTCACCAATTACTCAACAGGAAGAGTTTGATATTGTAAAGGTGAAAAAGGAATCAATGGCGTATAAAGAACTTAAAAACAAAGAAATAAGTACGCTAATACAGAAAGGATTGTTCGAAAAGAAAATAAGGCAAGTATTACAAGATATAACAAACATTAAGAATAATAATGGGTTACTTCTTACCGCAGCGTGTACTGGAGCTGGCGGAATTTTAGCTGATACTAAATTTAAAAATCCTACAAGAAATATTGTTGGTGCTGCATTTGGATTTTTAGCAGGATCGATTATTAATGAATCGATTGCTGAAGAGAGAGAAAAAAGTAAAAGAAAGGCAATTGCACAAAAAGAAATTGAACTTAATGAGCTGAATCAAAACCTCAAAATTATACATGGAAATCTTAATGTCATAAAAATGCAAATAATAAATACACCACAATTTATTATTACTGAGGTTTCTCAACCTCATCAAAAGCCTGTTTTGCCCAAAGCTATTTTGCAAGGTGCATTTCCAACACTGGGGATAAAACCAATTGAACCCAAACAACAAGAAAAGCCGAAAGTTATTCAATTAACAAAATCGGCTAAACCCGTTTCAGAAAGAATTATTTCAAGTCACGAACTTGCAAAGCACGACTATAAGGCTTTAAAGTTTACCGATGAATGGTCGGAATTTATAGGATTCCCATCTATCAATTTTCAATGTGCCATACATGGACGAGCCGGAGAAGGGAAGTCAACTTTTGCAATTCAATTTGCAATGTATCTTGCTGAAAACTTTGGTAGAGTAATTTATATTTCGAGCGAGGAGGGTTTTTCGAAAACATTCAAAGATAAATTCGTTCGGAACAATGCATTGTCCGAAAATTTATTTGTTGCCGATTTAAGAAACTACGATGAAATTTTAAAGGAAATATCGGTCGATACTTATCACTTTATCTTTATTGATAGCTTGGATAATATGAATATTGATGTTGAAAAATTAAAACAATTACGTGAACGATATAAAAATTCATCAATAATTTCAATTAGTCAAGCCACCAAAGATGGTAAAATGCGAGGTTCATATCAAATTGTTCACGATGTTGATATTGAAATTATCGTAACTAAAGGAGTGGCAATGACAAACAAAAATAGGTTTAAGGAGAAAGAATTGGAGATGAGAGTATTTTAATTTTACTACGAACTTTTACACCGAACTAGCATAGTGTTTTCAATACTGTGCTAATATTTTATTTGTTTGTTTTTCAATAGTTTAATTACTTTACACCGAACTTTACACCGAACTTTACACCGAACTATTTTTAATTATCCAATGTCCTGTTTTATCAGAGCCTTTTCTGTTTAATATACCAGCTTCCTTCAAACTCTTAATGTTCTTTTCAATTGCACGAGTTGATATTGTTAATGAGTGCGAAAGTTCAGGAATAGTAATACGTTGGTTTTCATTTATTAAAATAAGAATCTTTTCAGCATTTTCGCTAAGATGTTTATTTTGGGAATGCTCTTTTTTTATATTTTTAACAGTGGTCGATTTAATACTCTTTCTAAAAGCTGTATGAATATAGAAATCAACTTCAAAGAAAGTTCTGTCTTCGTCAAAATCAAAGAATGGTTCGGGTGAGCCATTTTCTTTTAATGCCTTTTTCATACGAGGAATTCCGGTTGCTTTACCTTCGGTAAGGTCGAGTTCTTTCAGAAAATCTCCTAAACGACGATTGCGATAACGACGAGGTTTTACCGTACCAACTTTGAATGAATCAGATTTAATAGAACGGTCTGGTCCACCATAATTTAGAATAACGATTGAATCGGGATAAATGCGTATTTCAATAGGTTCTCGTACTTGATAATCACGATGGTATATGGCGTTAGCAATAGCTTCTTCCAATGCTTCCAAAGGATAATTCCAAATCCTAACAGCTTCAGCTTTATCGGCTTGTTTTATGATTTTTTCTTGTAAAATATTCGTTTTGAAAAAGTCTATGACCTTCGTTATTTGCTGTTGAACGGGTCCCGTAAATGGAGGACGTTCGTTAAACTCAGGGTCATCGGCACCATTGGGGAATTCAACAATTTCGATATGAGAGTATGGAAAAAACTTTTCGGGCTTTTCAGAAAAAAGCATGAGAGAAACATTCCGAGGAAAGTGCATTTCGGTAGAACCTGAAATCAATTCCATTTGCTCAAGTACATCTAATTTCGAAAGTGATTCAGAAAATTCATGAAGTCGACTTTTGGTAATTCTCAGATGGTCGCGAACCAATGTCATGGAAAT
>Ga0302296_1002281_pt1 | contig 13061 bp, 12 predicted proteins | sample III_Fen_N3_1_FD_194546 | JGI IMG/M metagenome (GOLD analysis project Ga0302296, IMG submission 194546) | Peat permafrost microbial communities from Stordalen Mire near Abisko, Sweden - III_Fen_N3_1 | ecosystem: Environmental > Terrestrial > Soil > Wetlands > Permafrost | place: Sweden: Abisko... | reverse complement strand
TTCCCGTTGTGAATTGCCAGTGGTTATTGTCTATTTTATTTGTTTCAGCCAAATCCATAAAAGCAACGATATTCCTTGCCTGATCGTAACTTCCGCGTTTGTTCGTTATCCAAACTTCCACCCGATTGATTGTAACTCCCGACGAGATATAAGGCAACTTGCTCATTGCATTTTCAAAATTATCTCTGAAATAATGAGCTAAAAAGAAATGACGGTTATCGTCGTAATTATCAATACCAATATCAAATTTAGATGTTTGCATTCCGCCTTTGGAGCTAACGGTTTGCGTTTGTGAATTCTGCTGCGAAGCTACGGCAACGATATTTAGCTTACCAAACTGCAATTCGGTTTTAATTCCAAAGAGTGCGGCACTTCCGGTTATCAATGAGCTATTAAGAGGCAAACTGACATTACCGGCCTCAATATTTTTAATAATATCGTCATCTTTTCCTTTGTATGACAATTTCACCAATTTCTGATCGAAATCGTAACTGGATTCGGTATTATAATTCAGCCCAAAATTCACCTTATCACCTACTTGTCCAGTGACATTCATCTGTATTTTTTCATTAAAATCAAAGATATTGGATGTCCGCATTCGTTCGGTAAGTGCTGGATTCTGAATGGTATTGGTTTTATATCCAAAAATTAATTCAGCCGATCCCGATGTTTTAATTTGCACACCTCCGGGACCAAATACTTTATCAGCTGGTCCGAGAGTAAATTTCATATCAGAAACTTTAAATTTATCTTCGTTACTTGCTACCGCCTTTGAGTTTTTCTCCTTCCAATAACTTTGCATTTCCTTTTTAGCGGAATAGTCTTTATATTCCTGCTCTGACATTAAAAATGGAGTAGAAATTTCATTTTCACCCACATAGGTTCTCAACACATAATTACCTGATTTTGTATCGTATTCCACTACCGATCTTACATTATTCGGTTTCGGAGCGTCCATTGGCAATTTTGTACCAATTTCTTCGTAAGTATTCTGGGTGAATTTCTTTATCGGAAATCGGGTGGATTTGATGACTGTATCGGAAGGAGTTTGAGGAGTTGCCACAGGTAGTTGCTGCGTCACAGGTTCAATCGGCTGACCGTTGCCAACAAAAGCGTAGGCCGAACCAATCAACAAACTACAAAACGCAACTATAAGGAAATTTTTATTTGAAAAAATCATAATTCAAATCAAATGCACATTTTTGAATAATGCATAATTAAAAAACAGGCTTTTGTCAACCTAATTTACAGCATTTTTAACGCCATTTTTATCACTTGTTCAACTCTAAGCTCCGGTTGTTCCTTTAGAATTTTATCAACTACTTTTTGCGACGCAGCCGCCAAAAAACCGAGCATAACCAGTGCTGAAACAGCTTCTTCTTTCTGAATGCTAACCGGATTCGATGCAAAATTCAGCGATTCAGCACCTGATTCTTTGGTTATCTTATCTTTTAAATCAACAATTATCCGCTGCGCTGTTTTTGTTCCAATGCCTTTAATCGCATTGAGAGCAGTAACATTGCCGCTTGCTATCATTTCCTGAATTTCAAGAGCCGAATAAGATGACATAATCATTCGAGCCGTATTCGCCCCAACTCCCGAAACCGATATTAACAACAAAAACAAGTGACGTTCGCTCTGATTTTTAAAACCGTAAAGCACATGCGCATCTTCACGAATGGCTTCATAAACGAATAATTTTGTAGAAGTCTGATCGCCTAAAAATGAAAATGCAGGTAGTGTAATATTAATAAAATAGCCTACTCCGGCTGTTTCGAGCACAACGTATGCAGGTGTAAGCTCTGTGATTTCACCTTTTATATATTCAATCATTTATCTTGGTAATTATTGTTATATTATAATTCTTAACTTGCAAAAGTACTGAAAATTAATTTTGTTCCAAAATCCATCTCTCCTATTTGCAAAGAAGAATTACATCAGTAATTTAATAACGATTTATTTTTAAAAAAAGTACAATGAACAAAAAAAAAGTAATCGAAATACCTACATTTTTTTCTCTTTAATTACACATTAACATAGCGATAAGTTTTTCTTTCATGATTCTATTTTTTTTTGTACCTTCGTGGGCGAACACGGATTTTTTTTTCAATTGAAAAATGCATAGCACAATACTGATTCAGTTGATTTTATGTATATTTGTATAATTTTTATTTTCTTCGATTAGTATATACTAATAAGAAAACAGTAATGAAATTCATTTAAAATCGATTGATATCTAGCTTCTTTTGATTAATTACGTTCTAATTAGATATTAAATTATCAGTTTTATTTGATAATATATTTGTAGAAAATTTATTCAAACCCCACAAAATGAAAAATTTTTTAGACGAAAATTTTATTCTTCAGACCGAAACAGCACAAAAACTTTATCACGAACATGCTGCAAAACAACCGATAATTGATTATCACTGTCATTTGGTGCCATCCATGGTTGCCAACGACCATCAATTTAAATCAATTACAGAAGCATGGTTGGGTGGTGACCACTATAAATGGCGCGCTTTGCGCACAAACGGAGTTGACGAAAAATTCTGCACAGGCAAAGATACTTCCGACTGGGAAAAATTTGAAAAATGGGCGGAAACGGTGCCTTACACCATGCGCAACCCACTTTATCATTGGACTCATTTGGAATTGAAAACGGCTTTTGGAATTGAAAAACTACTTTCGCCCAAAACAGCTCGTGAAATTTTTGACGAATGCAATGCTAAACTGCAAACTCCTGAATTTTCGGCTCGTAACCTGATGCGTAAATATCGTGTCGAGACTGTTTGTACAACCGACGATCCGATTGATTCACTTGAATATCATTTGAAATGCAAAACCGACGGTTTTGAAGTGAAAGTATTGCCAACCTGGCGTCCCGATAAAGCTATGGCTGTAGAAGTGCCGGCAGCGTTTCGCTCGTATGTCGAACAATTGTCGGCTGTTTCAGGAATAAGCATTTCTAATTTCGACGATATGATTCTGGCTTTATGCAAACGTCAGGATTTCTTTGCCGAAATGGGTTGCAAGCTTTCCGATCACGGCATTGAAGAGTTTTATGCCGAAGATTATACAGAAGCAGAAATTAAAGCTATATTCAATAAAGTGTATGGAGGACAAGAACTTACACAAACTGAAATACTCAAATTCAAATCGGCCATGTTGGTTATTTTTGCCGAAATGGATTGGGAAAGGGGCTGGACTCAGCAATTTCACTATGGCGTAATCCGCAACAACAACACCCGGCTCTTCAACCAGATTGGAGCTGACACCGGTTTTGACTCAATCGGAACATTCAGCACCGCCAAAGCCCTTTCAAAATTTTTGAATCGACTTGATGTTCAGAACAAACTGACCAAAACCATTTTGTACAATCTGAATCCGGCTGACAACGAAATGATTGCCACCATGATTGGTAATTTTCAGGATGGAACTATTGCTGGAAAAATTCAGTTTGGTGCCGGATGGTGGTTTCTCGACCAAAAGGATGGCATGGAAAAACAAATGAACTCCCTTTCGGTACTGGGTTTGCTCAGTCGATTTGTAGGGATGCTGACCGATTCGCGCAGTTTCCTCTCCTACCCGCGTCATGAGTACTTCCGCCGTACGTTGTGCAATTTAGTTGGAAACGATGTTGAGAATGGATTGCTACCGCATCAGGAACTGGAATTTATTGGCCAAATGGTTGAAAATATCAGTTATTATAACGCAAAGAACTTTTTTAATTTCTAAACGCAAAAACAAAAGAGAATAAATAATAATCGGGCTAAGTTATAAACAGTCCGACAACTAACAGAAAATAATTATTAAAATTAGTTTTAGAAGTAATGAGTAAAAAGATTGTAACTTTTGGAGAAATTATGCTTCGTTTAGCCACTCCGGGCTTCGAACGTTTTAGTCAGGCTACCCAATTCACAGCGACTTTTGGAGGCGGTGAAGCAAATGTTGCCGTTTCGTTGGCTAATTACGGTATGGATACCGAATTTGTAACACGATTGCCGAAGAATGACATTGCCGAATCGTGCATTATGAATTTACGCAAATACGGTGTTGGCACGAAAGAGATTCTTCGTGGAGGCGACCGTGTAGGTATTTATTTTCTCGAAACAGGAGCCGTGGCTCGTGCCAGCAAAGTGGTGTACGACAGAGCCAATTCTTCGATTGCAGATATCAAACCAGGAATGGTAAATTGGCGCGAAGTATTCAAAGGAGCTGATTGGTTTCACTGGACAGGAATTACGCCAGCCCTTTCGCAAGGTGCAGCAGATGCCTGTCTGGAAGCTATCCAAATTGCAAATGAGATGGGAGTTACCGTTTCGACCGACCTTAATTACCGCAAAAATCTTTGGCAATATGGCAAAACTGCTGCCGAGGTTATGCCTGCTTTGACTGCCGGTTGTGATATTATTCTTGGAAATGAGGAAGATGCAGAGAAAGTTTTTGGCATTAAACCCGAAGGTTTTGACGTAGCTCATACAGGCGGCGAAGTAAATGCGGCTGAATTTGAATCGGTTTGTACGCAAATGATGGCTAAATTTCCACGGGCTAAAAAAGTTATTATCACACTTCGCGGTTCAATCAATGCGAATCATAATACCTGGGGCGGTGTGCTTTACAGCAACAGCACTTTGTATCAATCTAAACGCTATGACATTACACATATTGTTGATCGTGTGGGTGGTGGCGACTCGTTTATGGGTGGTTTGATTTATGGCTTGCTTACCTATACCGAAAGCGACCTAAAAGCATTGGAATTTGCCGTGGCAGCTTCATGCTTGAAACACACCATTTACGGCGACTTTAATCTGGTTACCGTAGCAGAAGTGGAAGCACTGATGGGAGGCGATGGAAGTGGACGGGTGGTGAGATAAAAAGCCCCTCTAAATCTCCCCGAAAGGGAGACTTTAAAGATATTTTTTATAGTAAATCTAATTTATAACTCTACTTGCTAACCTCATTCCCCCCTCCATTGGAGGGGTCGGGGGAGGCCAATTATTATGAGATTCAGCAAAATTCAAGTCCTTTCAACAATGAAAGCCACCGGTATGATTCCGGTATTTTACAATAGCGATATCGAAATTTCTAAACAAGTGGTAAAAGCCTGTTACGATGGTGGTGTGCGTGCATTTGAATTCACTAACCGCGGCGAATTTGCTCACGAAGTATTTGGCGAACTGGTAAAATATGCAGCCAAAGAATGCCCCGAAATGATTATGGGAATTGGCTCCATTGTGGATGCTCCGACTGCTGCGCTTTTTATCCAGCTTGGTGCCAACTTTATTGTCGGACCGTTATTCAATCCTGAAATTGCCAAAGTGGCTAACCGACGTTTAGTACCTTATGCTCCGGGTTGCGGATCGGTATCGGAAGTTGGTTTTGCACAGGAAGCCGGATGCGACATTTGCAAAGTATTTCCCGGCGACGTATTGGGAACTGCTTTTGTAAAAGGCTTGAAAGCTCCTATGCCCTGGTCGAACTTAATGGTAACCGGCGGCGTGAAACCCGAAGAAGCTAACCTGAAAGGCTGGTTCGATGCAGGAGTTACTTGCGTGGGCATGGGTTCAAATCTTTTCCCGGCAGATATGATAAAAGCAGGCGACTGGGCTGGAATCACCAAATTATGCAGTGATGCATTGGCTATTATTCAAAAAGTACGCAACTAATTATTTAATACTTCATCCTTAAAAATCAACTTATGAGCAAATCAACAGTAGAGAAAATTGGAAGTTACCGTTGGACAATTGTCGGGTTACTTTTTTTTGCTACTACTATAAACTACATGGATCGTCAGGTAATTGGTTACTTGAAACCCTTATTTTCCAGACCATTATCAGAAGGTGGATTAGCATGGACAAATACTGATTTTGCACTTGTCACCTCATTGTTTACATTATTTTATGCGTTGATTTCCTTTTTCGCTGGATTCATAATTGATAAAATTGGAACAAAACTTGGGCTTGCACTTTCACTTATCATTTGGTCAGTTTTTGGAATTTTAAATGCTTTAGCAGGAAGTATGGCAGCAGTTCATGCCATTGTTCGGGCGCTGTTTGGTATTGGTGAAGCTGGGAACTTTCCGGCATCAAATAAAACTGTGGCTGAATGGTTTCCTAAAAAAGAAAGAGCATTGGCTTTTAGTATCTTTAATTCAGGTTCCAATGTAGGAGCTATGATTGCTTCGTTAGCAGTTCCGGCCATTGCTTATTCCGTTTGGTTTAATGGTGCGATAAAAGGCTGGCAAATGGCATATATCATAACCGGTGCTGTTGGGCTTATTTGGTTGGTTTTTTGGTTTTGGTTATACGAAACGCCGGCCAAACAAAAACGTCTTTTAAAGCCTGAATATGATTACATTCACAGTGACGATGTAGTTGTTGTTTCTTCCGAAACAGATGAAGTGCCTACCAAGGTGCCTTGGTATCGTTTATTTAACTACAAACAAACATGGGCATTTATTTTGGGTAAATTTATGACTGATGGTGTATGGTGGTTCTTACTATTTTGGTTGCCTGACTTTATGAAACAACAATTCAACATGGAAGGTCATGCAGTAATGATTCCATTGTTTGTTGTTTATGGTGTTGCTATCGTAGGAAGTATTTTTGGAGGCAGTTTCCCTATGTTTTTCATGAATAGAGGAATGGAAGCCTACAAAGCCCGTATGACTGCCATGTTAATAATCGGATCATTGCCTTTGATATTAGTTCTAACACCGTATCTGGGAAATGTCCAACATTTTGGCGGAAATGCTTACATTTATGCTTTGATTGCCATCTGTATTGGTGGAGCGGCCCATCAAGCTTGGTCTGCCAATTTATTCACTACGGTATCGGATATGTTTCCCAAAAGGACGGTTGGTTCCGTAACCGGAATCGGAGGACTTGCCGGAGGTCTTGGTGGTGTATTGGTTCAACAGCTTGCAGGTCGTTTAACCGATCACTATAAAGCAATTGGTGAAGGATCCGCAACAGCTCAAAACCTGATAGGCGATGCTGCACAGGCAATGGTTCAAAGCCATGTACAGACTGCTTACGGTATTATGTTTGGATTATGTGCTTCGGTCTATTTATTTGCCTGGATTCTAATGAAACTTTTAGTTCCGAAACACAAACCAATTACTGACTTATAATTAACTGTCAATAACTTAAAACGAGATTTATTGAAACAAAAAATATTCATAAAATAACAAAACAAAAATCGCTCATATTTCATTATATAATAAAAACGAAAAACTATGGCCAGAATACTACTTTTGATTTTGATTCATACGCTTGCCGATTACTTCCTTCAAGGAAAGAAGTTAAGTAGAATGAAAGCATTCAAATCACCTTACCTATTTGTTCACGTGGGGACTTACACCCTACTCTTCATTATTCTAAGCCCAATATTACTGGGGTTGACATTCACCCAAGGGTTAATATTTAGTCTGATAAATGGATCTTTCCATTTGGTGATTGACTATATTACCGGAAAATACAAACTCAAGTTTTACAATACGGACGACACCAAATACTACATTACATCGGGGCTCGACCATGTATTGCATCTGATTATTCTCATTGCTTCTTACGTATTGCTTTATCCGGATGCAATGAATGCAAGTTATAGTAGCTACTTCAATTAAAGTTGATTTGACCATTCAGAAAAAGTATGCTGAATTAATTTGCATTGATTCAGCCTACTTTTTTACAAGATATTCAATTCTGCTTTAAATTTTCTGTTTGATGCTTGTAACAGTTACTTCCAACACCCGTGTCAGGAATGAGAATTTTTCTTTCATCATGTCGTAAGTTTCACCCGATTCGATATACGCAGCTGTTCCTTCAATCAAAAAACCGGTTCCCTGATAGTTTTGGAAACCAATCACTTCTTTGCTTCCAAGCGTAAGTTTCACCTTGTTGTTCTCTATTACATTTTTCTCCGTCTTCCTCATTCCATAAGCAGGAATTAGAATACGTTCATCTTCGGTCACCACTAAGTATGAATTCCATGTATTCACTACGTGCGGTTCGTCCTTGCCCCACGAAATGATAGCCACCACACCTTCATGCTGAAGTACTTCATAAAAATTTTCGGGAAGTTTTTTTTCTGTTTCCATTTTATTCTTTTTTTTTAACACAGACTGTCATTTGCTTATTTGAGCACAAAATTACGGATATACCGACATTGAGAAAATTAAACCAGTTTAAGAAATGAGCAAGCTATTTCTTTTTCCGCAGCTCGCTGAGGTATTCGGGAGTAATCCCAAGGTAGGAAGCAATCATGTATTGAGGTACGCGTTGGAAAAAAGCGGGGAATGAAGCATTAAAATGTCGGTACATTTCCTCTTTGGACAGCTGATAAATGAGTTTTATGCGCAATTGCGAAGCTGCCAATGCTCGTTGCATCATGATTCGGAAATAACGTTCCAGTTGGGGTACTTCGGCAAACAGTTTATCCTGTTCGCTGTAATCAATGGCTATTGCCAACGATTTTTCGACCGCTTGTATGGAGTATTCGGAAGGCATCTGCCGTGCAAAACTAAAATAATCCGACAACCACCAGGTTTCCAACGCGAATTGCACGGTTATCTCCGTCATTTTTTCATTGACGTAGAACATACGCAAACAGCCTTTTTCTACAAAATAGTTGTATTTGCAAACCTGACCTTCCGTTACCAGAAATTCTCTCTTTTTCAACTCCAGCGGGTAAACGTACGATTCAATCGTCTCGACATCCTGTTCGCTTAGTTCAACATAACGGCGTATATGAGCAATAAACCCCGGATAATTACTCGTCATTTGATTCTGCTTGAAAGAAATGGATAATTAGCTACAATACCGACTTTGCGCTTTTCAATATTGAGTTGGAATTTTCTGAATTCATCCGATTCGGGGTGAAGCGGTCGGTGCGATAAATCGCCGACCAATTGCTCCAGTTCGTTGTTGAGACTTTGCGTTGCCCTATCAAAATACGTTTCGCCGAACCGTTGCCAGATATAATCCACTGCCACTTCGGAAGGATGAAGCATGTCCGATGCATAAAACCGGTAATCGCGCAGTTCGTCCATCTGAATTTCGTATGCCGGGAAGTAATGTACATTCCCGAATTGCCTTTGAAGTGCATCTATGGCCAGCAGCAAGGTACTTTTACTCAGATTATTCTCGTGTGCTCCATCTTTCCAATGGCGAATGGGGCTAACGCTGAAAATTAGTTTTAAGTCGGGGTATTTATCGGATAATCGGGTTATCAATGCGGAATAATCCGTCACAATCTCATTCACGGTCAATCTGCGGCGGGTGAATTCTGCAGCGGGCAACTTGTGGCAATTTGACACCACCCTCCCACTCTTCTTTTCCTCAAAAACCCAGGCCGTACCAAAGGTAATCAGCAAAACACTACCGGGTTTCAACACTGCTGTTGCCGAGCTTAAACTTGCATTCATGTTACTCAGGCATTGCTCCGGCGTAGTGGCCGAAAACAAACTGCTGTGCGAAAAACTGTTCCACAATTCGCGGTATTTAAATAAATCTTCTTCAGCAAACACTTTTTTATCCAGCATCAAATCAATGCTTTGAAGAATCGAAACCGGATTGTACAACACACCAAACGGATTGACTTCAACATCAAAATACACCCGTTGCATTTTCCGACCGATATTTTCGGCAAAGCAGGAGCCCAGCGTCAGCATCTGATCGGTATGCGACAGTTTAAGTTCCGATTTCGGTATTTCAACATTGGTTTGAAACATGGTATGGGGGTTTTAGATTCAGCGACAAATAACAGGTTTATGAACCCGGTTTTTCAGGAAAATATGTACTTCAAAATATCAAATCACAATTCGATTCCACAGCATCGACAGTTGCACCCAAGCTTTTGTAAAAATCAATGGCCGGTTGATTCCATTCCGAAACCTGCCAACGAAGTTTCTTACAGTTTTCAGTTTTGGCAAAGGCTATCACCTCGTTTATCAACTTGGTACCTACACCCGCACCCCTGAAATCCGGTCGTACATACAAATCGTCCATATACAACGATTTGCCAATCCAGGTATAATAGCCGAAGAAATAAGTCACATAACCCAGTATCTCATCTGCATTGTTCACCGCCACAAAACCCGTCAGGTATTCTTTTTCTCCCAGCATTTGCTCTACCGAGTTAGTCATCTTCTCCGGCAGCTTTTCAAAAAGTGCAAATTCCTTGAAAAGAGCAATCAATGCAGGGAAATCACGTTCTTCAATTTTTCTGATCGTTACAGTCATGTATTTTAATTTGATAGTGTAAGTGCTGCATATTCTCTATCCAGAATACTCATATTATGTACCGAGCAATACTCGCCGTCTATTACAAAAGATTCCCGCATAGTACCTTCAATCTTGAAACCACAGCTCTGATAGCAGCGGATGGCGGCTTTGTTGAATTCCATAACGCCCAAATCCACCCTATGAAGCGCTAACTCTTCAAAACAGATTTTAAGCAAAGCCTGTATCAGATTTCGTCCATAACCTTTGCTTCTATCTTGCTCATCGGCAATCAGAATCCGACAAAGGCGCGCACTTTTATTCCTTTCGTTATGATGACTAATTGATCCATGTCCAATCACCCTGCTTGTGGCTGAATCCACCACCCGATATATCCTGTGAGCCGGATCAGCTGCGTATTTATTTAATTGCTCCACAGTAACCGGGAAAGTAAACGAAGCTCCACCAAACTGATACATAAATTTTTCGTTATCCATCCAGCCAATAAACTGGTCGAAATCATCTTCGGTAAATTTCTCAAGTCGTATCATAACCCAATCATTTTTCAGGATTTGTAATTGAGCTGCAAATGTAAGAATTATTCATTAAAAAGCGTAACTTAACAAGGAGTCTAAGATATATGAACATAAAAAAAACTTCTGTCATCTTTCGATAACAGAAGTTTTAAATGTGTGTTTTCCTAAAAAAATGAAATTATTTTTTTGGAAGAGCTTCTTTTACTACCATGGCACGGCCATCGAATTCAGCTCCGTTTAGTTCAGAAATTACTTTCTTTGCAGCTTCGTCGTCTGACATTTCTACAAATGCAAAACCTTTTGATCTGCGTGTTTCGCGATCCATGATAAGTTTACATGAATCCACTTGACCATACTCAGCAATAGCTTCTTGAAGGTCGTTTTCTCTAACATTGTAACTTAAGTTACCTACGTAAATGTTCATAAATATAATATAATTAATTGTGATAAAAAAGAGAAGTAGAGTAACGAAGGTATCACAATATCGAATCGGGTAGATAAGAGTTTACAATAGACAAACGAGAAATACATTTCTTTTCTGGCGCAAAGGTAGTCATTTAAAAATGAATCTAACTATTTTTCTTTTTATTTCAGCTATTTGTTCAAATTAAAATCCCTAAACTCAGCAATTGAGTTTAGGGATTTTAAGTCATATTCACGGGGTGACTTCAAGTCACCCCGTGAATAATAAAAAAAGATTATTTCTTTTTCCAAAGTTCTTCGATTGATTCCAGCGTACGACCTTTTGTTTCAGGAACAAATTTCCACATAAAGATAGCAGAAAGAATACTCATGATACCATAGATCCAGTAAGAGAATCCGTGGTTGAATGTTTGTGTCAACCATACGTTATCATTCAACATTGGGAAAGTAAGCGATACGATCCAGTTAGCAATCCATTGTGCAGCCACGGCAATCGACAACGCTCCACGAATTGAGTTCGGGAAGATTTCGGCCAACAATACCCAGCATACAGGGCCCCAGCTCATAGCAAATGCAGCCGTATAAGTCAACATGAAAATTAGCGCCAATATGCCTACATGACCTGAATAGAATGTAAATCCAAGACCAATCATACTTACTGCCATACCTACTGAACCGATAATCATAAGCGGTTTACGACCGAATTTATCTACTGTCATAATAGCTACAACCGTAAATGCCAAATTCACCACACCCACGATAATGGTTTGCATCAACGACGAATCGGTAGAAGCACCCATGTTACGGAAAATGTTTCCGGCATAGTAAAGCACTACGTTGATACCCACCGCTTGTTGGAATACAGAAAGCAATACACCCACGATGATAACACCGGCACCGTACGAAAGCCAAGGTGCATTCAGTTCGTGAAGCGTACCTTTAATATCTTTTAAAATGTCATTTGCATTGCTCTTACCGGCAATTTTCTGAAGTACAGAAAGTGCTTTTTCGTCCTTACCCTTCATAGCCAAATAGCGGGGAGTTTCAGGAACGAAGAACAATAAAACAACAAATATACCGGCTGGAATAGCTCCCGAAAGGAACATTAAACGCCATCCGTCGGTAACTAACCATTGTTCGTCACCCTGGCGGGCAATAATCAGGTTTACAAAATAAATAACCAACATACCGAAGATAATAGCAAACTGGTTGAATGAAACCAATTTTCCACGTACGTTAGCAGGTGCAATTTCGGCAATATACATAGGTGAAATCATGGAAGCCAATCCAACACCAATACCACCGATAATACGATAAACTACAAACGAATATACATCAAGCGTTCCGAAGATATTGAAAGCTTCGGGTTTCCATGCACCGATTGCAGAGATGAAGAACGCAACGGCAGCAATGAAAAGTCCGTTTTTACGTCCCAATGATTTAGAAACAAAACCGGCAGCCGCACCCCCGATAATACAACCGATAAGCGCACTGGCAATAACAAATCCTTTGACAGCATCGGCCATATTCTTCATGGCTTCGATATCAGTTAAGGCAGGTAATGCTTTAGACAAGAAACTTACAGCCCAAATAATCATTCCACCAATCAGAACTGCAGTAATAATACCACCATTCTTTTTGCCAAGCAAACGAATAAATTGTCCGCTAAGAATAATGAATACAAAGAAAAGTACAATCACCATCATAACACGGTATTGAGTGAACAATTGAGTCACCGTATTGAGATCAAAGATATAGCTTGTACCGCTTGTTTTATAGATATAAAATTCGACGAGTGATTTTTCGGCTCCATTCACCACAGCGGTGTCATAACCGAAAAGTAAACCACCTAAAGTAGCAACCAAGGTAAGTAAGA
>Ga0302296_1002279_pt1 | contig 13065 bp, 20 predicted proteins | sample III_Fen_N3_1_FD_194546 | JGI IMG/M metagenome (GOLD analysis project Ga0302296, IMG submission 194546) | Peat permafrost microbial communities from Stordalen Mire near Abisko, Sweden - III_Fen_N3_1 | ecosystem: Environmental > Terrestrial > Soil > Wetlands > Permafrost | place: Sweden: Abisko... | reverse complement strand
CGCCTGAAGGCTCTCACTGATGCCTACAAGCTAGTTTCAAAACGCTATCAAATAATTTATGTATAATGAATAGAGGTAATTTTTTAGGACAATCAAACCGTGATTTTCCGCTCGACTGCGAAACATTAGACTTTCTACAGGCTAACCAGGAACTGCTTGCAGTGCTTGGCCAGATTGGAGGTGATAAGACTATTCTTTCGGGCTGTGTGAAAACAGGTACCACCGTTGCACCGGGTTACATTTTTTTGAAAACAGCACAATATCCTGAAGGTGAAGTTTTGAAATTTGATGGCGGTACAATCGACTTGGTAACAACCACAGTATATTTAAGCGAAACGGCTACAGCCGTAACTGCGCAGGGTTATACCTATCAACAAGCTTATTATAATCGTTCGCTTAAAGCCGGATTAGGAGATGAGCAATTTCTTTGGGCTGACTTCAGTCGCGTAGAAACTAATGCTGCTCTTAAAGCACGTGTACAAACTTTAGAGAGTGAAGTGGCTGCATTAGCTCCTACGCCTATCGGAATACCACAGCCGTGGACGGGTTACGTATCAAAAATTCCGGCAAATATGGTTCTGTACGATGGTAGAGCTTTAAATATTGCAGACTACCCCGAAGCCTACGATGTATGGGGTACGATGCATAACACGCAAAATGGACGTACAACGCCAGCCGGTCAATTCCGTATACCTGACATGAGCGGTGCATTTTTAGCCGGTTATTCTGCCTCGGATGATGATTATAATGAAGTAGGTAAACAGGGTGGTGCGAAAACGCATAAACTGACAATATCAGAAATGCCTCCACATAGCTTTAAGACTGTTGTAGTTGGCACAAGTACTGGAAATTCAACCCCAATAAATCAAGATCCAGATTTTTCCATTATCGGAAGGTCAGTTGATCAGGGTGATGGTAATAACGATTATCAATTAATAGGAAGAAAAGAAACTCCAACGCTTGGGAAAACAAATATCGTCGGTGGCGATCAGCCGCATGAAAGCCGGCCTCCATTCTTTACAGTAGCCTATATCGGTCGAATTAAATAACATTTACAGCTGTGGTAAAAACATTAGAAGCCTTAAAGGCATATTTCTACGAACATGCCTACCCTACATGGCAGCAATTTCACGATGTGCTAGACAGTTTCCGGCACAAAAGTGATAAGATTCCTATAGCCGATGTGGATGGGCTAAATGATCAGCTAAATGGTAGAGTAACTGAGGCGCAGTTAAACGCCGAAATACAAGCTAGAACTGATGCAGATACTACATTACAGACTGATATTGACACCAAAGTTGGATGGGATGAATTTAATGAAGTGATAGAGTCAATCAGACCTATATATCAAAAATCGTTCGTAGATGATTCAACAGATGGAGTGATGAATGAATCTACTTACATAAACGAAGGTAAGAACGTTTTTTTGCTCCCTGAAGATATGGACTTGACTCATGACTACACCATTTACGACGGAGGGGTTATGGTTGAGCCAGCGATAGACTATATTACTCGTACAGCTACATTCGATGTCGTTCCTTTGGCTTATAACGGTACGAAGAAAAACAATATAACTTATAAGTATTATCAAATTGTAAATTGAACTTTATGAAAAAACTAATTCTATCTTTATTGATTCTGTTCAGTGCGATGGCATATTCGCAGGGAACTATTCCGATACCTTCAATCATCGGTTTGCCGGCAGCAATGGCTGGCAAAGTAGACAAGGTAACTGGCAAATCACTTGTCGCAGATACTCTATCAGCTAAGATTCAGCCACACGTTACAAATACAGCTAATCCTCACTCAACCACTAAGGCTCAAGTAGGATTAGGAAACGTAGACAATACATCGGACGTAAATAAGCCGATTAGTTCTGCTACGCAAACCGCTTTAAACGGTAAGCAGCCAACTGGCACATACTCTACCGATATTCACGCCAATATAACCGCCCTTAATGCTGTTCAGGGGGTTAATCATGGCGACCAAACTGATATAACGGGAAACGCGGGAACTGCAACGAAAATGCAAACCGCGAGAACGATTAACGGTGTCGCATTTGACGGCACTCAAAATATAACCGTAAACGCGGTTGATGCTACTTCAAGGGTTGCATCCTCGCTACTTGGGGCTGCTAACGGAGTGGCTACATTGGACGCAAATGGCATAATTCTGACTACTCAGTTACCCAGTTATATTGATGACGTTCTTGAGTACACCAATTTAGCGGCGTTCCCTGGTGTCGGTGAAACGGGTAAAATTTATGTAGCAAAAGACAATAACAAAACTTATCGTTGGAGTGGTAGTGTGTACGTGTATATTACTTCCGGTGCTGTTGATTCGGTGAATGGCTTAACCGGGGTTGTATCGCTGTCGAAATCTGACATAGGACTAAGCAATGTTGATAATACTTCAGACGCAAACAAACCTGTGTCATCAGCAACACAAGCCGCTTTGAATGGTAAACAAGCTAGTGGAACGTATTCAACAGATATACATTCGAATATTACAGCTTTAAATGCAGTAAACGGGATAAATGGAGGTGACGAGACGCTGACAAGCATAAAGACAAAACTCGGAGCTGCGAGCTCAAGCAATGCCGGTTATTTGACTTCAATAGATTGGAGTACATTTAATAGTAAACAACCGGCTGGCGCATATCTTACTGGAATAACAAGCGGACATGTAACTACAGCACTTGGTTATACTCCGTGGTGGTCATCAAATCATCCGACTACTGTAAGTGATTATGGGATAACGGATATTCCTATTTACTCTGCATATAATGTTGCTGGATTTCATGATATTCCCATTACTAATGCTAATACATTTTTCTCTTCTGATGTTAGTGGAGTAATGACTAACTCAGGCACAACTGGTTCTTACGGAGAAGGAATTAGATGGTGTTTAGCTGGATTAACTAATTATCAAAGAATACTTGCGAGTAATTATAATGGAGAGTTGTTTTTCAAATATCAAAATAGTGGTGTTTGGTCTGGATTTGCAAAACTTTATACCTCGGCAAATCTAACAAACAGTTTATCAACTACCTACATTCCGAAATGGAATGGAACTTCATTTATTAATTCATTATTGAGTGAAGAGAGCAGCAGAATTGTAATTGATGCAAATATTACAAATGCTTATCATAAACTTAATAGAAATTCTCTTACCACGGAACACGGATTCATGTGGAATACAAATAATAATCCAAGATGGTTTTTTGGGCAACGTTCTAAAAATTCAGAAGAAGGGCTATCATTATTTTGCGCTGCAACTGGTTTAGATGCTATTTACTTTCGACCCAATGGAGAGATAGCTTTAGGTTCGTCAACTGCATCAACCTCACCTACCACCGGTGCATTGGTTGTTACCGGTGGTGTTGGAGTTGGAGGAATGATAAACTCTAACGGACTTCGAATAGGTAATAGTAGTATATTAGATAATGGAACAGTTTTTTTATATGACAATAAGTTTCACATATCAATGACATCAGGAGGATTTAGTTTGAATAATTCAGCTAATTCAGCTAATCATTTTTGGTGCAGTAATACTAATGGTAATTCTAATTTTGGGTATGGTGAAACTGACCAAGGCTACAAACTAGCCGTGAACGGAACTGGTTTATTCTCCGGTAAACTACGAGTAACCGATAGCTCACAATCAGACATGGATGGAACTGTACTAAATGATGGAGCTATACAAACTAATGGAGGAATTTCAGCAGTCAAGGATATTAATTCAGGGGCAAATATAAATGCGTATGGTAATCTAAATGCTTATGGAACTGTCAGAGTAGCGGGAGGAACACCAACCCAATTAATGACAAGAGATGGCGGTTATGTAGAAGTCGGTTCTGTTGGAGGCACTAGCGGAAACGGAAGTTTTACAATTATAGGTAGTTCTAACTTTTCAAGTGCCACAGTTCAATACCATAATTATACGTTAGTGGGAAATATAGTAACTGAAAGCATTAGAATTTCAGGAAATGTAACTTCATCAGGCTATTTCCATGTAGAAGTTACTCCAGCTTTTACACCAAAAATACTAACAGTACCTTATGCTGGTACAGGGGTTGTAGATAATGGTAGTCTAGTACCAGCAACTGCATGGACTGGAACTGGATTTCCTTCTATGATTCGATGTGTATGCTATAATGGGGCTGCATCAACTTCTCATTCTGTATCAATTGTCATTCAATACGAAAAACAATAATTAAAATGAAATAAATATGAAAAAATTTAGAAATTTCCTAGTAAAGAACTGGAAAACAACAATTGCTGGTGTAGTAGTAGCAGTAGCAACGTATCTGAAAGCTTCGGATATTATCGACACCAATGCTTTCACTTTAATTGGAAGCCTAACAACTGCTATCGGTTTAATGCTTGCTAAGGATAGCGATAAGACAGGAAGTTCAATATAAATAAGTAGGTAGAGGAAATTAAAAAACCTCTGCCAATTCAAACGGCTACCACACCGTTTAAACATATAAGGTGCGCAAACACCCGAGACAGAGGCTTAAGGCCTTTGAACCGGTGTTTGCGCACCTTTGTATTATATGTAAACGTGGTAGACCACAAAAGTAAGTATTAGTTTTTAATTACAAAACAGAAAAAGAATGAAAAATTTTATTCAAGCCCCGCTGCCGTTTCAGGGTCAAAAACGGCGGTTTTTAAATGAGTTTAAAGCAGCTTTAAACGGCTTTAAAAGTGCGCCACTATTCGTAGATCTATTTGGGGGTTCGGGGTTACTCAGTCACACCGTCAAACAACTGTACCCGGGTGCAAGGGTTGTTTATAACGACTTCGATGATTATCACCTACGATTGGCCAACATTGAGCGCACCAACGCGTTGTTGGCTAAGTTTCGCGTTATCTTATCAGGTGAGTTACCTGATAAGGTCATCAGCAAAGAGGGCAAAGCGGCCATCTTAAAGGCCATACAAGCGGAACAAAAGCGCAGCGGGTATATTGATTATATCACTATCTCATCAAGCTTATTGTTTAGCATGAATTACGCCACAAATTACGATGATATGGCCAAACAAACCATGTACAACTGTGTGAGAAAGAATGATTATGAAGATGCCAGGGACTACCTTCAGGGCGTGGAAATAGTGAAGTAAGATTACCGTGAGTTATTTGAACGCTACAAACACATCACCGGTGTGGTGTTCCTGGTCGACCCGCCGTACTTGAGTACCGATTGTACAACCTATTCAAGTTACTGGCGGCTGGGTAATTACTTGGATGTTCTGAACGTTCTGAAGGGAACAAGTTACTTTTACTTTACGTCGAACAAAAGTAGTATTATTGAGTTCACCGACTGGGTAGAGCGTAACTTAGGGGCTGAGAATCCGTTTAAAGGAGCTGTAAAGAAAGAAGTGGCTGCACGGATGAACCATAATGCGGGGTACACTGATATAATGCTTTATAAGCGTGTTTAAATAGAAAAGGCAGCCGTGTGGGCTGCCTTTTCTGTTATTGTGGTAAGTGGGGTTGTTCTATTTTCATACGCTGTTTGCCCAGGGCTTCGTATTTGTTGAGCCAATGAATGAGCAACTGACGGTCGGGAGTGCTGAGGTACATGACTAGGTTACGGTGTATAAGAACGGTTGTGCCGGTTAGTTCCTGGGCAGTGCTAATGTAGTTGTATTTTTCTTCAGCTCTGCTCCATTTGCCGGAAGTGTATACTTGTACCGGATAGCAAAGCGTCAGTATTTCGCCGGCTAATGTCTTGGCGTTCGTTCCGGTTAGTTTGCTGTCTGATAACACGTACTTCAGCGTGTTGGTTTCGCGTGCCACTGTGAGCTTTAAAACAGGCATTTCGGTGAATGTCTTTGCGCTATCAATGCGAGCGTTCAATGCTTGGTTTTGTGCCGGTGCAATGAGTGAAGCGAGTAGGAAAAAGGAAAGGATAAGTTTTTTCATGGTATTTTATTGATTTGACATCTACACATCCAATGTTCTGGAGGGCTATAGAAATGATTTATAATATACTTTTTACCAAATACTTCTTTATAGACAAGGGTTGTATCGTAATCTCTATCACATTTTAATTTTACAAAAATAAGCATAATCTTTTCATACCATTTTGTATCAGTCTTTTTTTTCAGTGGCGGAAAATATAAATGTGCGAATTCAGTAATAGTTGGAATTCTATTGTCCATAATTGTAATTTTTTGCAAATATAGTTATTTGTTTCTGAATGGTTCGACCGTTATCTGTGTTATTTTACTAACAATAACCCTGCCACTTCCTTCGCACGTTGTACATACTATTGCAGTTGGCTCTTGTCTTAGTTTATCATCTTCATGATATTTATATGAAGTGCCTGTACCTTCGCATGTTTTACATAGCTCTATCGTTGGGTGCATGTGTCGTATATGTTTCATCTTAAATTTTGGTTGATAAATTCGTTTATATCGTCTGCATTTTTATTACTTATCAGACATTTGTACTTTGGTTTTCCGCTTTCGGTACGTTTGCGCTCTGTAATACCGCCTTTTTCGCTATCTATGTTGTAGAACACGCGGTAAATGGTCTGTGTGGTTCTATCATCGTAAACCCAACCTAGTGAGTTTGGAACGTCGTTTTTACCTACTCGCTTCCAGTGTACCGGTATGTGGAGCTTTGGAAAGAATTCTTCTGAAGTCATATTAGTAGCGTAAATCAGTCCAATGAATAATATTTCCGGTAAAATTCTTTTCGAACCATTTAAAAAAGTCTGCTGTGGAGTCAAAGCCGTCGTTTTTAGCTAAGTCTTTAATTCTTTGATAGTATGTTGTTTCAAAAACCTTATCCCAATAACCAATGCGTTCATTATCTACAAAAACTGCGACTCTTTTTTTGTAATGAATAATCTTAATTCTTTGCGTTCCTGTACAATCATTATTGTAGAAGTTATCAAAGTACTTGGTTCTTACACCATGACAATGATTTATTCGCCTTCCGGTACGCCATCGGTCATGTTGATCAACGCGGATTGTGTGCAGTTTGTGATCGTTTATTATTTTTCGGTCGAATTCCGTTGGTTTATTCCAGGGGAATAGTTTTTTGTAACCTAGTATCATAAATTCAAGTTTTAAAGTGTTTTTAAAGTTAGTTTACAGGCCATCGCTATGGTTGTCTGTTTTGGTCTTATGCAGCGGGTCAAAGCTGCATAAGTGGGTTAGTATTTAATCTCTTGCAAATAGCTTACAGGAATCATTTTATCATTTTCCTGGCATTCAATAAACTGAACTTTATGTTCCGGAGTGTCAATGGTGATTAGTGATTTCATTGTAGCTATACCGCCTGTAATAAGGCTGAATTCTTTACCGAATTGAAAGCTGATTTTCTTCATGACTATTCGTTTAAGCTTCTTTTTCGGTTGTTTCTTCAGATGCTTTGAAAGGATATACATCAAGTATATCAGTTTCTGTAATTCCAGCTACTTCGTAGTTGGCCATAGTGCCTTTCATACCTTCAGTTAAGCCGTCCCACGCTTCTTTTACGGTGTTTGCTTGTACAAACATGGTGCATGCAGTGCGTTTTTCGATTCCTTTTTCCTCATCTAATGAGATAAAGTAAGTTTTACACCTGTACCACTTGTCGCCATTATCATTGGCAAACATCTCGTTGATACGCGCTCTACGAACTCCTGACACAATGAACTCGCCACTTATAAAGGGTTTCATTTCTTCATTGATGCGCGCTTCAGCTTCGGTAAACGATAGGGCATCTACTAAGTAAGATTCACACAATTTTACGATCTTGCCTTCTTCGGCTGTTTTATCGTACTTAATTTTACACTCGAACCAGTTCAACATAATAAATTTGTTTTAAATTGTTTTTAAAGTAGTTTAATGCCGGCCATCGCTATGGTTATCGGCTTTGCAGTCACGTCGCGGTTCAAAGCGGCGTGATTGGTGGTTGTTATTTATCTTCACTAGCCCAAAAATCACCGGGCAATTTTTTGTAAGATATTTTAATTTCGACTGTTTCTTTTTCAACTCCAGGCTTTAATCGTTTTTTGATTGCTTCAGTACATTTTTCGACAATTACATTACGGTCAGCAGTTTCATTCTTTGGAATAAATATGCCTTCTAATTTGCCTTTTAGTACTTGTCCGGGTACTTTAAGTGTCGCAGTTACTAGATACATGGCTATTCGTTTTCGGGTTCTTTTTCAGTTTCGGCAACCGGTTCGGGTTTTAAATCGAATGCTGAAATACTGAGTGGAAGTGGTTGCCAATTGTTATCTGCATCCTTGTACTTCACTTCTACAAATTGACAGCTTTTTACAGGCTTATAGCTCTCTTCAATGATATGCACACCGTCGTTCAGTTCTTCGTCTTGTTCCTCATTGGCATATTGTCGAAGCTCAAGAACGCGTGAGGGTTTAGGGTTACCTTTTGCATCTGTTTTCATCAGTGCGCTGATAATTCTTTGTATTCTTTCACCTCCTTCAGTACCTGCCAAACGAACCATATAGTTGTTTACTTTCATCATACCAATTGAGAAAGTATCATCGTAGGCATCTGTAACTCGGAAGCCCATTTTGATACTAATAGTACCTTCCTCATCGGTGAATGTGTGGCTTTGTTGACCCTCTTTAATTCCGTAAATTTCTGATTTCATATCCAAAACGGCTTGAAAGCTGTCAAACACTAATTTTTTGACATTTTGGTTGTGCTTTGACAGGCCTAAAAGCGGTTTGAATAGCTCTTTTACAGTGTCGCTCGCTAACTTCTTGTAAGATGCACGATTGACTTTTACAGCCTCTTTCTTTTTCTTTTCAGCAAGAATGATTTGCTGTTTTAAGTCTTCGATTTGTTTCTCTGATAGCTGGGTGACGTCGATTGTTTTTGTTGTTTCCATTTTTTGTGGGGTTTTAGAATTTATCAATAAATAAGTAGTACAATGTTGTGAATATGGCAGCTAGTGCCGTTATAAGTATTTTTATCTTTATCTCTTTGTCCTTATCTCTCATGATTTCGGTTCATATAGAGTTTAATTACCAGGACTACAACTAGTCCGAATGCTATGCCTATAGGTGCGTAAATAAAGTAGTCAGTTGTCATAATAATTCCATTATTTGTTCGTCGAGCTCTTTGAACTCTTTCATTTTGTCGTCAAATTCGGGGTGTGTAAGACTATGACTTGTAAGCCAGTCGCATACTTCGTCGAACTTCTTTTCAAGTTCCTCAAGATTGGTGATTTCTGATTCTTCCATCATACTCTTATCAATAAGTTATTGCGTTCCATTACTTTTTCGCCGTAATCGGGATGTAGGCATGAGTTCTCTAGTAGCCAGTTCTCAATCTCCTGAAGCTTTCTTGAAGCATCGTTGCGTTTCTTGAATGCGCTTTGTACCATGCATTGTGAAAGCGATTTATGTACACTTGGTTGTTCCATTTAGTAGAAGTTTTTGCTGTATAGACTCTAGCTCTTTGCGTGGGTTCTTCTCGTTCAGCATGTTGTTGAAAGTTACATAGCTGCAATTTATAACCGGCTTTATATGCATTTCGAACACACGACATCTGACTGTTAGAGGTGTTTCATGTTTCTCGACTAATTCGATAACCTGAATGCACCTACGCAGGTATGCAGCGCGTCGCCCTAATGCCATTTTTTCGAGTCTATTCATTGATTAATTCAGTTTGGTTATTCTTTCTATTTCTTGTTTTTTGGTAGCATCTTTTCCAAGTATGCTTCCCAGTTTTTTGATGAGCAATCGCATCTCCTCGTTGCTCATGTTGTACAGTCGTTTGCCGGCTATTCGTGGGTTCTCCAGGAATCGGTTTACACATGTCCAATCGGTGGTGTCTACACCGTGCAGTTGCAGCTTTTTGAGTATTGAACTGCGTAGTTTCTTGGTTTCTGCAATGTCCTCTAGTGCTTTTACCTTTACTTCCAGGTCTAGTTTGAGTTCTAGTTGCAGCGTTGGGATTTTATGCTTCAATGTTTTTAGCATGATACTTCATTTTAAGGCGTTCGCTTTTCACAAGTCGTTTAATTCGGCGAATATCCTCCACTACGTAGATAGTTCGTGATTCGTCACCCGCTTCTACGGTTTGTTTGGTAGGTTCGCATTTGTCAAAGATTTTTTTCTGTAGGTCACGGTCTGTAATGCCGTTTACTTCACAGATTTTACGTGTATCTGCCAATGTTGCGCCAACGAGGTGGATGTAGGTGCGACCAAATCGGCTATCAAACTCATCGTATCCAGTCTTATTCAGACGGACACCTTTTTTAATCTCGTGTTCCAGGTTATCAGTTCCAATGATCACTAACCCAAGTTTGTCCTCGCAATGGTTGAATAGGTGAATGTGAGTGCGTAGGGCTGACGGTTTGAGTGAATTAGCCTGGTCGATGATAAGTAGCGGTTTTTGGCTTGCCATTCTGTTGAATGTGTCGCCAATGGCTTCGATAAGCGCATTTACTTTCACGTATGAACCGCGTGGAATTTCGGCACCGATTTCTTTGGCCACTTCGAGTAGGTACATGTGTGCATTCCACTCTTTTGCGTTCACTTTGAACACAGCTTTACGGCGGTTCAGGTTGAAATAGGTGTCGGATGAGGCTGTTTTACCGCTTCCGGCTTTGTGTGCAATGCCCATGAACATTGATTCTGACTTTGCATCGGCCAACACATCGGTAACGATGGTGTAGTTGGTAATGGTGTCGGCTATTACCCAGTTGGATGAGTCGAACTCATAACCTAGTATTCGGCCAATGGTGTAATAGACATCGTCGCCATCAGCACCGTAAGTACCTTTGCGAAGCAACGAGATGGCCGTTTCGCTAACGCCACATTTTTTGGCTACAGCTCGGAAGCTTCCAAGGCGTTCTTTTTCGTCCTCTACAAGTTGTAAGATTTCTGTTTTTTGTGTTTGATTAAGCATATTTATTTGTTTTAAAGTAGTTTAGTATTTTGAGAACGTGCCTTATCTCTATCAGCTTTCATTTTATCTTTAATGTGCTGTGGAAGCTGATTTTGTGCGTTTTTATCGAAAGTGATACATTTAATTTTGTCCATGTTAGTATTTATTTCTAATGTTGATTTTCAAGTCTTCATCATCGCCCCAATCATCCTGTAGGAATTTGCTTTCGGCAGCTTCATAGTCACGTTTTGCAACTTTGTGGCCTAGTAGTATTCCGGTTTCGGATGTTACCAGTACGGGTTCTTCTTCGTAATAGGTGTCGGAACTGCACTCCAGTTGCGCGATTTTGTTTGTACGGTGGCTTTTCATTTTCTCGCTAATGGCTTTCATTCTACCTACGGCGCGCATGTCCTTGTTTGGACCATATTGCTGTGCCTGTGTTACGCGGTCGAATGTTCCAAGGTAGTTTTCGCCCATGAACATGTGTACTTTGTCGAAGCTTTCAGGGTCAAAACAGTTGATTGTTTTTACACCGGTGTATTTTTCTACTACCTCACAGTCATCAATTCCGTAGTAGTACGTTGCATTGTCAATCTGTGTAAGTATCATGTAGTTTCGTATTGATATGTCACGACGGATACCGAATAAATAGCAGAACCGTGGGTGTGCAATATCAATAGTATATGGTCGACTGCATTCGTTATGCAGTTCGAGTGGTGACTTGTCAATTTTCTTGAACTTGGTACTCCAGTCCGAATAAGGCGTTGAGCTCCACGCTTCGAGTATCTTATTCGTTTCGCGGCATGCAGTATCGAAGTCGAATCCATTCTTTGAAGCCCAGGAGCGCATTTTTACCACGTATTCTTTGCTTCGGTGCGCATATTTACGGCTTGATTTGATACCTTCACCGTAGTATAGGTCGCTTTCTGACATGAATACCGTTTGCAGCGTTCCCCACCAACGTTCAATATGTGCTTTACCCTCGGCCTTGGTGGTTTGTGTCATCTCCACGCCCATGCGACGTAGTGAAGTTTCAACGAATAACCATTCGGCTGTATCGTGTCCGGGAAACTTATCGTAACGGAACTCGTAAGGTAGATAACCGGCATTGCGCACGGCCATAGCTAAGGCGTTTGTAATCACTTCTGCGCTTTCGTTGTAGCAATATTCCCATCCAAGTACATGGCCGCTCATTACGTCGCGTACAGCAACGATATAAAGGAATTTGTTTGCGTTTACCTTCTTGCCATCTTTCATCACTATGGCCTTGTGGTCAATGATATTGACACGTGTACCGTCGAGTTCCCAACAGTCGCCGGCATACAGCGCGCCCAATGTGGGTACATAGCTGCGATAGTTGGCATTGTGCCGGCTGTTGTTTCCAAAGCGTTGGCTAATGAGGAATTGACTTTCGGGTTTGCTCATCCATTCCGACACCCAACGAGGTGAAGGCACTTTGGCGATGCTTTCTTGTATGCATTTGCGGGTTAGTTTACGGCTAACCATAGCAGCTGTGTAGTTGTGTTCAGATTTTGCAAGGTCGAGCAACCAATTAAGCACACGGTCATTATTGGTGAACATGGCATGGTTCTCGTTCCCACGGTTTTTGGCGTATACAAGGTCGGTGATGTGAGTTCCCTGACTGTAGGCTTGCACCTTGTCGCGTAGGTTGCGCCATGTAGCGGGTAAGTATTTGATACTATTAAGCTTTATTTCAGCACATAGTTGTTCAAAAAATACGCTTTTGGAAAAAGAGATATTGTTATTGCGAACGTAAATACTTGCTTCGTGAATAACAGCTGCAGAACGTGCTTCATCGTCGCTCATGCCCTTTAAAAATGCTTTAAAGCTGCTGTAAAGTGCTTTAGAAACTATGCTTACAATGTCGTTTACAACCGTCACGGCATTACTGGCTAGTGTACCCACTTCGGGTAGCTTAGCGGTAGCCGTGCGCGGTAAGTCTGAGTATCTAAAGTAGCAACGGTTAGCGATCGTTTCGTGTGTCCACGATTTCGCGCCTTTAGCGGCTCTCGACTTAGCTACACGTAAATAGTCGTATTTCACGCCACTATTCACTATGTATTCCTGCGAAAGCCACAGGTCGTTGTTATATTTAATTATGTCGGCAGAGTTTAGCATGTGTGTAATTTACTGTTGTTCCTGCCGGGGAATCGAACCCCGGAAAAACCGTTTAGGATA
>Ga0302296_1002277_pt1 | contig 13080 bp, 12 predicted proteins | sample III_Fen_N3_1_FD_194546 | JGI IMG/M metagenome (GOLD analysis project Ga0302296, IMG submission 194546) | Peat permafrost microbial communities from Stordalen Mire near Abisko, Sweden - III_Fen_N3_1 | ecosystem: Environmental > Terrestrial > Soil > Wetlands > Permafrost | place: Sweden: Abisko... | reverse complement strand
CCATTCAGATCTTCACTGATTGTGTCGTTAAGAGTTCCTTTCAGGCTGTTGGCGGTCAGAGAGGCGATGGTTATTACTGTAGGTGTTCCGGCAGTTGGCGTTATGGTAAGTGTTTTACTATCTGAACTTAGACTCCATGTCCCTGTTTCAGTTGTACCCCCTAAATTAGTTGTATACGTGTTATCAGATTTGAATGTTATTGTTCCGGTAAAGCCCTGCATAACTGCCAGGTTTATTACTGTAGAATACTGCAGCGCCTGAGCTGCTGTCAGTCCCATAACATCTGTGTAATACTGAGCCAGTGTCTTAGTTCCCACCATCATGGTGAATGTAGGTGTTCCTGCAGTCCAGGTGCCTACTAGATTCTCAGTAGAGCTTTTACTTTTTTTGCATGATGATAATGATAAACCAGCGATTAAGATCAAAACCAAACTCCTGGAAATAATTTGAGGTGTTTTCATTGCATATTTTATAAGTTTATAATTCAATCTTTAAGATTAAACATTAAACAATCCATGAGCTGATTTGGTTCAGGCTGACGAGACGGAAGTTTATTGTAACTTAGTGTTGTCATAAAACTAACACGCTATGAAACGAAGAGATTTTGTCAAATCATCCTCACTACTGGGACTCGGATTAACCATGACAGGAATAAATGAGATATCTGAACCAGCGAAAACAGTGATGCCCGATTCACTGAAATCGCCACTCGCAATAACAATGTGGGAGTTTTCATGGCTTGAACGAAGATGGCCGGGCGCAGGATATGAAGACTGGGAAAAGGCTCTTACCGATTTAAAGTCAAGAGGATATAACACAATCCGGATAGATGCCTTTCCGCATCTGATACACAGAGACCCGGAGAGAGAATATCTTCTTAAACCTGCATGGAGCGTTCAGGACTGGGGCAGTCCGGCAATAAACAGGGTAAAAGTGCAACCCTACTTTACAGATTTCATCAAAAGATGCAGGGAATATGAAATTAAGATCGGTCTGTCTACCTGGTGGCGTGAAGACGAAGATAAATCTTACAACTTTATTACCTCACCTGAAAAGCTTGCAGAGGCCTGGCTGTCTGTCCTGGATCTGTTAAAGGATCAGAAACTGCTGGATCAAATTGTATATGTTGATCTGAGCAATGAATGGCCCCTCAGCGTATGGACTCCGTTTAAGCCGGATATCAGTGACTGGAGTACACCCGAATCCATCCGTTGGATGAGAGAATCAATTAAGATCCTCCGCTCAAAATATCCCCAGGTACCTTATACATTCTCATTTACAGGAGAAATAACAGAACAAACCTTGTCAAAGGGCGATCTCTCAATGCTTGATTTCCTGGAACCACATATCTGGATGGTAAGCATGAATGACCAGGAGTTCTATAAGAAAGTCGGTTATCATTATGAGCGATTTTCTTATGAAGGATATGATAACCTGGCACTTAAAGGAGAAAAACTGTACCGTGAAAATGAAGCCTACTGGAAAGCCGGATTGTTAAAGCAAATCAAACTCGCGGCAGAATGGTCAAGAAAACTCAATATGCCTCTCATAACAACTGAGTGCTGGGGAGTGGTCGATTACAAGGACTGGCCTTTATTAAAGTGGGACTGGATCAAGGAATTATGTGAATATGGAGCAACGGAAGCTGCAAAAACAGGTCGGTGGGCAGGTATTGGCACCAGCAATTTCTGTGGTCCGCAGTTTGAAGGAATGTGGCGCGACAAATTATGGCATGCAAACCTTACAGACAAAATAAAAATATCCCCGATAGATTCTGAACTAAATAACTCATTGTTATTGAAGCGAATATAACTGCAATTTTATGATACTGGAAGCCCATTCCAGACTCATGGTGTAAAACAGCATGACCATCGATTGCACGTTGAGGTGAAGCCAGGGGTCAATGGATTTCAGTCTTCGGGTTTTAGATTTTGGAACAATTTTTGTTAGTAGCTATCAAACCACCTGTTATATGAAACGGCTTCTTCAAATTCTTGTTACATTCTCAATTTTCCTGCCAAGTTGTGAAAAGAACACAATTCCGGTTAACAATATACCTGAAGGTTATCCTGCCACTTACAGCAAATTAAGCTCCGGTATACTCACCCGAATGCGGTCTTCTTATGAATCCAGAAACCCCTTTGTGACAAGCTCATTAACTGATTATGGCTTTACCGGTTACAACGGTGATCCACTAGGTGTCGGCATACCACCATACCAGGGACAAACCAGCCAGACAGAGGCTGAAGGAATTATCAGATCATTTGTGAAAAGCAATGGGCTGGAGACTGGTGTGAAAAACCCCGATGCCCTCTCTTTCAATCAGGCATTTGAAAGTCCTGCCCAAGATGGTATTGCTGGATGGTATTTCAATACCTACAATCAGAAGATTGACACAATTGAAGTATTGAATTCGTCCTTTTCATTCCAGGTCATCAATGGATCAGTTACTTTCTGTCTTGGCAACTGGTTCCCGGATATATACATTCCTTCAGATTTTAATTATAGCATTGAAAAAGCTAAAAAAAGTCTTATTGGTGATGTTGTATCACACTCCTCAATTGCCGGACAAATATCAGACATTACCATTAAACAGGCAGATATTGACAAAAGCACCACTCGTTTGAAGATCCTTCCACAGGAGATCAAAAATAAAATTGAATTACATGTTTGCTGGGAAATTAATATTCCCGGCCCAGTCTATTATCTGGTCTATTTTGATGTGATAACAGGAGAAATAATTTTGGAGACGCCTACAATCTTCTCTTTTTAAATCTTAAGTTAACTACGCGTATTTTGCTAAGAATCCGCGAGTTTAGCTGTTAAAAAGAGCTTTCTAAATGACGGATCGTCTCAAGCAATACATTGAGGAAACTAACTCAGGAAAACTTATCTCATTTTTATTTTTATAGCAGATTACTATCTTACAGAAAAAATAAAATGAACAGACAATCTCTGAGATTCTGGATCTGCTTAAATCTTTTTATTTGTTTGCTTATTTCAGGCCGTACTTACGCCCAGGAATTTCTCCCCAAATTTGACCAGTACAAATCATTCAGAAAGGACAGTGATAATTACTATTTTAAGGAAATATGGATCAAGTCAAAAGACATCAGCATCAATGACCCTTCAGGATATCTAACCCGTGCATCGAAAAAGATTGAATTAGGTTATCTTAAAGAGGCTCTTTCAGACGTTAACAGTACTATACAAATTGATTCGGCAATAGGTCATAGTTATTTTTTAAAGGGATTCATAATGTTGAAATCCGATTCTATTAAATCAGCTGAATCGTGTTTCAAAAAATCCATAGATCTCAAAGACACAAACATATATAATTATTATTATCTGGCTGAGATTTATGCGAATCAGAGGATCTTCAACAAGGCTGATTCGTTGTACAACATAGCGATCAGAATGGATGATAAATTCGTCGATGCATATTTTGGACTGGCAAATCTTTATGCAATGAGATACCCTTTTGACAAGGCTGAAGCGTATTATAAAAAGGTTATTAAACTTAAACCGGACTTTTCACTGGCTTATTTTAATATGGCAATTATGTATTCGTTCAACAACCATGCGAATGCCATAAAAAACCTTAATAAAACTATAGAATTAACACCTGAGTTTGCCCCTGCTTATTATGTAAGAGGTCATTTGGAGAAGGATTTTAACGAGATATCCGCAACATTTAAGGATTGGAAAAAAGCAGTTGAGCTCGATCCTGATAATAATATGTATCGTGTATCGCTCGGCGTCTTAAATATTCTTAACAGGAATTATGAAACCGGGTTTTACGAGATCTCAAAAACCATTACGGGGATAGGCTCTAAGGACCTTTTCACCTATTATGAACAATCACCCATCGAAAAGAGATCAAATGATTTTGCCAGTCAGATAGTAACATTTAATAAATATTCAGAACAGCTTTCAAAACAAGAGCGGGGTGAAATAATTAATGCAATCTGTTTCTTCTTTCTTGGTAAATTTAAAAATGCAGAGGATATCTACGCAGACATGGTAAATTCCTATTCAGCTCCCGGACTTATTTACTATCTGCGCGGGTTTAATCTTGAATATTTGCAGAAAGCTGATTTGTCAATCGAGAGTTACGGTAATGCCGTCAGGCAAAAGCAATTCCCTGCTGAGGCTTACCTGAGAAAGGGTATTGCCTTGAATTTTCTAGGGAGGAACAAAGATGCAATAAGTACACTCAAATTATTCATCAATAATAACGACAGTTCCAGGCTGGGACACCGTAGCCTGGCAAGTGCATATATAAACAGCGAAAAATATGATTCTTCCATTTTCGAGCTGACAAAACTGATAAAACACGACTCAACCGAATTTGATATCTGGTTAGATCGTGCTTTTTGCTTTAAAAAACTGGAAAGATTTGCCGATGCAATTAAGGACTGTGAGCATATCCTGAAATACAAACCATTAAACACAGAGACAATCTCATTTATGGCAGAATGCAAATACTCATCTGGAGACACACTAGGCACATACAACTTTTTAAATGAAATATACGGGCGACTCCATTTTCTGAACGAAGAATGTCATGTACTGCGGGGCTCAATCAATCTCTACTATACAAAATATGATTCTGCGATTGTTGATTTCAATAAAGTTATCCGATTCAATCCTGAGCATGTTGAAGCCCTTATTTACAGGGGATTATGCTATTACTGCAAAGAGGATTTTGTCCAGGCAAAAGCCGACTTCACATCTGCAATTGCTATCAGGAAGAATGATGTGACAGCTTTATATACCCGTGGACTGATCAACATAAAGCTGAATAAATTAAATGAGGCATATTCTGATCTGGTAAAAGCAGATTCATTCGGTCATCCACTTGCTAAAAGGGCAATTTTAATCTACCTGAAAAACTTTAAGGCGCCGGAGACTAAAAAATAAAATCACTTGAAGAATCAATCTTCTGAAAAACTTCAACTGATCTATAATTAACAATCCTGACTTGTAATCAATCATCTTGATTTCAGAAATATTTTCAAAGTTTAAGATTTGGGTTGGTGAATGAATCAGGAAAAATATTTTACAATCTTATTTGGAACCCGGATTCAGTCCATAATCCTGGAAGTATCTCATATTTACCATTCGTATTTAAGGCAAGTCGTAATATGTCATTTAACTTAGCAAAGATTCCTGATAAATAATCATGCAGCTATATATTTGGTAATCAATTGTTGAAACCCTGAACAATTTAAAATTGTAACATAACCTAACTCTGACGATTTAATTAATTGCCTGTTGCCTCTGCTGCCATGAAAATCGGCCATGAGAGCTTAATTTTGAAAAGAAATTGAATGATCCTAAAGAGCCAATTAGCTGTAAGTGTATAATACCTAGCTAAATAGAAAATACTATTTTCATGAACTCTGAAAAGTCAGGGATTATCCTAATATTCTCCTTTAATCACAAAAAATGAACCTCGAATTGTTCCTGCAAGTTTAGACTTCTGTTTTGCAAACTTAAATTTTGACAACTCCTTTGGTTCCTCCATCCCTTCTGAAAGTTTAAAACCTACTGCTCTCTTTTTGGGATCAGCAATAGAGTACATCACGTTGATAGCCAGCCCACTCTCATAGAATACGTAAGAAAATTTGAAATTCTCTACCTGAAACGAAGAAGTCTCAAGAGGTTTTGAGTTAATCTCTATCCCACGTTCTTCTTTTAGAATTCGGGTTACATAGTCCAGGGTTCCCTGGCTTTCCTTTGCGGCAGTGACACTAAAATCATGATTATACTTGTTCTTAAAGTATCTGGTTTCATTAGCACGCAAACCGGCAAGCGCTTCTGAAACGGGTGAAGACTCGAGCCCAATTACAGATACTTTTTCAAAATCAATAGTGTTTGACATATTCACTCTCCTATAATTTAATTATCGACTAAGGGTAAAACACATCATATAAAAAAAAGTTTAATTATTTAGAGAATCAATACAAAATCAGAAGATAAGAAAATCCCACCGCAGTTAACTCTTACGGTTTAGTTAATTGCCTCCAGCTTTTGACTTCCAACTTCGCCAAATCTGATTAAACAGACACGCGTAAACCGAATATTATTAGATAATGCCAATTGCGGGTGGGTAAAACATTTTGATAATACATTTGTTGTAAAAAATGTGTCACTCATTATATCTATTAAAATTGATTTAGCTAATGCAAAGTGAAAATTTTACGACTTCCTTTTTAGTAGGACAAAACCCAATTGAAGTATTTGCTGCCATCAATAATGTTCGTGGATGGTGGTCAGGAGAAATCGAAGGTGAAACAGACAAGGCAGGCGCCGAATTCACATACCGTGTTCCGGATATTCATCTTTCCAGACAAAAGATAACTGAATTCATTCCTGGCAAAAAAATCGTGTGGCATGTGCTAGACGCCTCACTTAGCTTTGTAAAGGATAAGAGTGAATGGAAAGACACTGACATTGTTTTTGAAATTGTTAATAATGGAAACAAAACAGAGGTCCGCTTCACTCACATTGGATTGACTCAGGCTAACGAATGTTATGACGATTGCTCCAATGGATGGGGATTGCTTGTAAACGGTAATTTACAAAAGCTGATAACGACAGGGAAAGTTCAGCCAAGCCCATGGTAATTTGTGCACAATAACTAAAAAAGTAAGTTAAAGACAATAAAAAAAGGACGGACTGTTTCGTTACCTATCTACCATCAAGGCTAACTAAACTGTCAGACAGGCAGGCTAATTCGATGATTATCTATTAGATTAACAGAATATTTGTCAAAATTCAAGCACCCGGTTACCTAAGAAATAATGTAACATTTATCTTACTGTCAACAATATTCGCGAAAACCAGGGCTGGTTTCTTTTGATATAGAAAATTGAATACATTTGGACAATGCCCTTAACGAATCTAAACAGAGAATTATGGATAAGCCAAGAATATTTCAAACTCCTTTTGCAAATGTCTATCCTCTTTATATTCAAAAAGCTGAGAAAAAAGGCCGCACAAAAGAAGAAGTTGATGCTATCATTTGTTGGTTAACCGGATATAGTCAACAATTATTGCAGCAACAAATCGACAATAACATTGATTTCGAATCTTTCTTTTCACATGCACCACAAATAAATCAAAATGCTTCAAAAATTACCGGCGTAATTTGTGGATATCGTGTGGAAGAAATCGAAGACCAGCTGATGCAAAAGATTCGCTATTTAGATAAGATGATTGACGAATTGGCTAAAGGGAAGACAATGGAGAAGATTTTAAGAAGGTAGATGGCATCGAATGTTCAGCGAGTTAAACAATTAAAAATCGAAAACAGACTTAGCCGAAAGTGAAGAAAATTCCAGTTGGTCGCAGACACGGGATCGAAGTTATCTCTCCTTGTTTGAGTACATATTTTAATGAACACCTGAAGGGTCTTGCAAATACCAGGATAAATGATTCTGACGAACAATATTCTGAAAATATGCTTGCAATAAATAATTTATACTGATGCAGACTATACTTGGAGCTAATGGACAAATTGCAATAGAATTAGCACGGGAACTAAGACGTAGATATACCCAGGACATCAGGCTTGTCAGCAGAAATCCTGAAAAGGTTAATGACACTGATATGCTTTTTCCTGCAAACTTAATGTATGCGGAAAAAGCTGATGAAGCTATTAAGGGCAGTGGAATCGTTTATTTCACGGTTGGACTGCCAGTTGATACAGAAACATGGATAAATCAGTTTCCTGTGATAGTTCAAAATGTGATAGATGCATGTAAAAAGCACAAAGCAAAACTGGTCTATTTTGACAATACTTATATGTATCCTCAAAATGATAATACTCTTACCGAACAAACAGCATTTGCCCCGGTTGGAATGAAAGGAAAAGTTCGTGCGTCCATTGCTACGATGATCCTGGAAGAAATAAAATCAAAAAATATTGAGGCATTAATTTGTCGTGCACCCGAATTCTATGGACCCGGAAAAACTCAAAGTATTACAAATTCATTGATATTTGTCAATATAAGGAAAAGTAAAAGTCTTAAAGTGCTTTTAAATGCAGACACATTAAGAACTCTAATTTGGTCTCCGGATGCCAGCAAAGCAACGGCATTACTTGGGAATACCCCAGACGCATTTGGACAGACATGGCACCTGCCATGCGATGACAACAGACTGACTTACAGGCACTTTATAGCATTAATATCTGAAGTATATGGTCAGCAATTTCAGTATAATGTTTTGAATGAACTGACATTAAAAATCGGGAGTATTTTCAACAAACAATTAAAGGAAATCCGGGAATTGTTACCACGCTACGAACATAATAATATATTTGACTCGTCGAAATTCAAACAAAGATTTCCTGATTTTACAGTTACAACTTATAAACAAGGGATTGAGCAGATCTTTAATGAGCAAATAACAATGAACAATTAACCCAGGATTAAGATACAAAACACTGTTAAGTTTTTCGATAAAAAATTATAGATTTGGGATCTTGAACATTATTTTAAATAATTTTCCAAACCGATCTATGACTGTCAGTAACAATCACTTTTGGTCTCTTTACTTTAAAACTATTATCAGGCCATCACGGACCTTTAATCTTATCCTTAAAAATGAACACCGATTAAAATACGGATTCTTTGCTTTTCTTATACCGGCAATCGGATACTCCGTTTTTTATTACCTGGCATACAATGCAGGAGGTGCCCCCTCAACTTTCAAGCCATGGCTTGCACTGCCAATTGAAGAATATTTCAGATATGATATATTCCTGTCAATTCCGGGAATCCTGATAAGTTTAGTTATTGCTGCGGGTATGGTTCAACTCTTATCTCATTTCTTTAAGGGATCCGGCACATTTGAGGAGACATTTATTGTCTTTTCCTTTGGTTCGGCGATTGCAACTTGTGCCACTCTCCTGCACGACTTAACCGATGCTTTTCTGAGTTACATTCATGTCATTGATATGCACGAATTTGAAATAGCACTAAACACTCCAACTTTCTGGCGATCCTTATGGTGGACACTCGCTTTTTTCTATCTGGCAGGATTAATGATTTTGTTTATTAAAGGGGTTAAATCAGTTCACAATACAAGTTCTTCGGCTTCAGTAGTATTAGGAGTTACCGGAATGATAGCTTATCAAATCATCTTATTGATTTTTATCCGATGAGCTGTGGTCCAGTACGAAATATATAATGAAAGAAAATAAATTATTAAAATGGAAATTTTAATCAGACTTGAACAAGAGAGTGATTTTAAAGAAGTAGAAAATCTTACGAGGGAAGCTTTCTGGGATCTTTATAAACCAGGATGCAACGAACATTTATTGGTCCATAAAATCAGGAAGGTACCAGCTTTTGTAAGAGAGTTAAGCTATGTTGCATGTTACGGCGATTTAATTGTTGGCAATATAATTTATTCGAGAGCTAAAATTGTTAACGATCAAAATCTGAGTTATGAGGTATTGTGTATGGGACCCCTTGGCGTATTGCCACAGTATCAACATAAGGGCATTGGCTCTCAATTGATGGAGAAAACGTTGCAGGCAGCCAGAGACCTGGGATATAAAGCTGTAATTATTTATGGGAATCCAAAGTATTATTTAAGATTTGGATTTGAAAATGCCGGGGAATACCAAATTACAACATCCGCCGGGTATAATTTTGATGCCTTCATGGCACTGGAAATGAACCGGAACAGCCTTACCGGAATAAAAGGGAAGTTCTATGAAGATAAAGTCTTTGAAATTGAAAATGAAGAACTTGAAGCTTTTGAAAAAGGATTCCCCTACAAAGAGAAACATGTTACTGAAACACAATTAAAATAATTGTAATTTATACATTAATCCGGGAAATTAGTAGCGCTTAGCAGAATCGAACTGCTATCTTCGGATTGAGAAACCGATCTCCTGGCCATTAGAGGAACGCGCCTTAAATTCAATGGTAAAAACAACATGCAGTTGATTTTGTTTTATCCGTTAAAAAACGCCGTGGTAATCTTGGGCATCAAATTTTAAGTATATGGCTCACTAAGCGCTATCATGTGTTTTCCCTCAAAAGGTTTGTAATTTGTAAAAGGTTAGAAACATTCTATAAAAGAAAATAATAACAAATTTATTATTTGTTCGTATAGAAGTAAAAGAAATGACTAGTCCTTCATAGAAAAGAACTGAATTTATATCTTTGACCTGTTTACCTGTGATACGACCTGAACCTGTTGTAGAATTAGAAGATCCTCATGTTATGAAACTACCAATTTTATGTGCTAAGCTCTGTCTGGCAGCATCTTTTTTGCTTGGTATTCTGATGCTCTCTTCATGCGAATTTGAACCGGTCGGGAAATATTTTGACACAGTGGAAAAACCTGCGGGAGATGCGCCTGTTAATATAGAACTGAACCTGATGACCGATACAATAAATTATTATTGGTCAAGCTCCCTCAACATGATAATCGACCCTGGAAAGCTTAAGGTGCTGTATGTGAAGTATTATCTCGATGAAAATGAAATTACGGGTACTCATACAGGCGGCAAATACTCCGTCCTCCTAAGCTTTAACAAGCCAGAAATACATAAATTCAGATTCACTATTTTCATTAATTCAGGCACCGGCAGTCTTGCGGATAAGCTTAATGCTGAAGGACTCTGGTCGGAAAACAAACATACATAAGTAAAAATCTGACCGCGAAAATTGTTAATAATCAGCTTGAATTTTCCTGGCCTGTCTATGACGGTCCCGATTACCAGAATTACAGGTTCAGAGAAGTCTCGAGCGGCAATACATATGATTTTACAACAACATCATTTATTCTATCGTCCTATGTGGGGGAAAGCGGTGATTGTAACTTATATGTAGTCGATAATGCCGGTACCGAACACTTATGGGGCCGATGCACTCTGAACAAAAGTCTTCCCGCATTAAAGATCGGGAGCATAAATAATAATGTTATCCTCACCTGGAATAAAAGCATTTTTAAGGACAAAATTGCTGAATATCAGATTTTTGAAAGCGATATAATGACATCGTACAAATTAATAGCCACTCTGTCAGTCAACGACACATCGCTTGTTATTCCACTTCTGCCAAATTCATTCGGTCCGCTGAGAAGCTATTACATGTATTGCGTGCCGGGAAACGCATCCTATATCACGGATACCTCACCATTCAGGTCTTATCTTGAGTATGTAAAAATTGTTTTACCCGGCCCGTACTTTATAAACTGGGAAGGACTGAGCGCCTCAGGATTCTATTTCGAAAGCTATAATCAAGTTACCGGGAAAGAAATCCTTTATAAATATCAAACAGGAACTGATAAGGTTGTGTCAATCATGAATCATGTCTTTTGTACCAGTTTTTCACCGAATGGAAACTACATGTTGGTACCGCGTGATTCCATGCTTGATCTCTATGAAACAGGAAACTATACAATAGTAAAGTCAATCAACCTGAAGCAGTTGTCACAATATTTTGAATCAACTGGTTCTCCGAAAGTTTCTGATAATGGTATTTGTGTTTTGAACGCCAATTATACACTTTACGCTTACGACTTGCTCAACAATAAGCAAATCTCATTTAAGAGAATGGATCCTGCTAAATTAAAAATTTCAGCTGATGGAAAATATTTCTGCATAACAAGGTATGATTCACTTCTGGTCTATCAGATAAATTCTAATTCGATAACATTTCTGGCGGGCCATAAAAAACCAAACGGCGCTATCTGGGACGAGGACTATGATTTCTGTCCCGATCAGCCTGATTATATCTACTTATATGAGAGCCCTAATCTGCTTGTGATGTCTTCCAGGGACCTTTCAATAGTCAGAAATATGCAGCTCAGTCCATGGCTGTTTAATATCGACTTCACAACGCATAAAATACTCACTGCAAGTAATGCCACTACCTTCAATATCTATGATTTTTATACCGGAAACCTTGTTCAATCCGTTGTCGGAATGAGTGGTGATCGAAACTATACCCTGCTTAATAATAATACTATATTCAGATGCGATTATAAATTTATTCTGAGGAGCAATAAATGATTCTGAGATATGAAAAGAACAACAATTTTATTCTTCCTGCTTCTTAGTATAACTGCTAAATTATTTTCTCAGGAATTAAATCTTGGGTTTGAATTTGGGTTGGGTTCTTACAAGATGCAGGATCTGAAGGAGATAAATGATAATAATCTGAATTCATTGCCCTTTGATGCCAGGGTTACTGACAATTTTCCACTCTACTATTATTACAAACCATCACTTATGTTTTCTATTTCTTCCGCTATATCACTTGGTATAGCATGGTCGTATCATTCAACAGGATCCAGGATATCGCTGGTTGATTATTCGGGCGAGTATGCTTTTGACACAAGAATACGGTCCTCCTCCCCTGCTGTGATTGCGGAATTTTCATATCCTGTAACAGTTTTCAGAATAGCATTCAGCAATGAAGTTGGCATTGAATCCTCAACTGCTGACTTTAATGAATTACTAAGGATTGGGACGCAAATTGAAAAGACAAATGACATCTTCAAGTCGGTCAATGTATATTATGAGCCGGCATTAAAAATTAAATACCCTTTAGCAGCTTTCAGATTTGACCTGGTTTTGGGCTACCATATTGACTTATCAGAAGAAAATTTATCCAAATCAGATAATAGTAAGATCCACCTTCAGCTTTCAGATAACAGGCTGGCCCGGGCAAACTGGTCAGGGGTTCGTTTGGGAGCCGGAATATCCTATACTTTGTTTAAAAGGGCTGTTTCTCCTAAAGAGCTTGGTAAATAGTCATAAAAACAACACAAAACAATTATGCGACTTTATTACTGGTTTAGCTTATTTAACCTACAGTTTACTAACTGTCCGTGTACTCTAATAAATCCCCCGGCTGACATTCAAGGGCTTTGCAGAGAGCTTCCAGCGTACTGAATCTTATTGCTTTTGCTTTTCCGGTTTTGAGTATACTGAGGTTAGCAAGCGCCATATCCACTTTTCCTGAAAGTTCATTCAGCGACATTTTTCGCCTTGCCATCATTACATCAAGATTTATTACTATCGGCATAGCTTATACAGTTAGTTAG
>Ga0302296_1002275_pt1 | contig 13084 bp, 19 predicted proteins | sample III_Fen_N3_1_FD_194546 | JGI IMG/M metagenome (GOLD analysis project Ga0302296, IMG submission 194546) | Peat permafrost microbial communities from Stordalen Mire near Abisko, Sweden - III_Fen_N3_1 | ecosystem: Environmental > Terrestrial > Soil > Wetlands > Permafrost | place: Sweden: Abisko... | reverse complement strand
TGTTTTTGTGAACTATAATCTGAGTGCCGACAGTTCCTGCAATTTCTACATGAAATACACCCTGTTTTTTCGACTCTACAAGAAAAAGGGAATTGAATCGGCGTATCAGTATTACCTACAACATCCTGAGATAAAGCTCAGTCAAGCCGACTACAAAGGCTACAAACGCCTTGGGTTCTATTACAACAATAATAATGACACTATTCAGTACAACGAAGCCAATTACACCAGTGAAGGCGCTCATGAAGAGAAATACTTAAAACCAACCATCCCCTATCATCAGCCGGCAAGACCGTATTATCACATTAAAACCAAATAAAAAAATATGCAACGATTATATTATGCCCTAGAGCGCGGAGAATATATTACCATTCACTTGTTGCGATTCTACGACGAAAGTCAATACGTTATTGCAAAATCAGTAACCGGTGATGACCCGAAATACCTCAAAAAAGAATTACTGAATTTCAAGATGGAAGGTCATGATGTAAAAGGCGAGCCGGAATATACATTTTGTGGTGCGTTTGATGATTACGGAGACAGCCTATCGTTTAAAGTTGAAAATCAAGTTGCAGATCCGTCAAACACTTGGGTTGAGAAAGATGTGTTAAGTTTTAAAGGGAAAATAATTGAGGAACGTTTACATCTTAAACAAGTCAGTAAACGAACCCAATTTGAAACAGAGCGTGTGTACCAGCCAACAACTGAGGAAGAATTATTGACAACCTTTCAACAGCTAATTGCCGGCTGACAACTGTTTTCGGTACAGAGTTAAAGAATTTAAAATCAAACTCGTATAAACACACGCTTTGATTGCGAAATAGTTAATTCCCGCATGTTAAATGCTTCAGTTAATTTAGATTATTTTCATTAACTAAACAGTATAAGCAATTTCAAAATATGTCTATGAAACTACTTACTGTGCTACTATGCACGCTAACAATGTTTTTCTCTTGTAAATTACTGGGTCAAAATGTGCCACAAGACACCATGTACAAAAGTGGTTTTCAGGTTCATCCGTTTCAAAAACAGATTGGTTACCGATCTAACTTAGATAAAAAACATTTCATCGACTTCAAAGGGGGCATGTCCTTCACTGCAATTCCTTATTTGACGCTGGAGTTGAATGTTCTGAGAAGGTCTGTCAATAAAAAACAAACAAAAGTTTACTGGGGTACCGGCGTATCATTAGAGGAATTTGTAATTGGCCTTCAATTTCCAATAGGTATTGAATTCTCGCCTATCGCCAATTACAGACAGCTCACTTTCATCACCGAAATAGCACCAAGATTGTCGTATAGTAAAAGCTACTTTTTCAACTTGCAATTCTACCCGCACATAGGTGTCTGCTACTATTTAAAAACCAAACCATAAACATTGAAAAGATGAATTATTCAATAAAACTCATCTCAATACTTGCAATTTTATGTTCATTGTATGCTTGCAATGAAGATAGCTTGTTCAGTGGGCAAATTAAATTTGTGAAAAATGAAGAGCCTGTTTGGAATGGCAATTTGGTAGCCGGAGATCCAAGTATCATTAAAGATGGAGATGTTTATAAAATTTACTACACCAGTTTGGTTACAACCGATTCAACGGAAAAGATTGTTATTTCTGGCGCAAAATCTTACGATGGAATTCACTGGATGCCCATGTCGGGACCATTTGGATCTGAAACAGTAGCATTGGATAATAATGCATCCTCGTGGGATAAATATTTGGAGGCAATAGATGTGATCAAAGACGATTCAGACATTAAAATGTTTTATTGCGGCTATCCCAATGAGAATACTGAAATCGGAACGACCGTTTCTAAAGGCGAAATAGGGTTAGCATTGTCAAGTGATGGAACGGTCTTCAATCGAGCTCAATCAACACCTGTTCTTCAACGAGGCAGTCAAAACGCCATGGATAATAACGCCTTGTTTAGTCCTTCTGTCATCAAAGAAAACGGAACCTATTACATGTTATATACTGGATGGTGTATCGATTCGTGTGACACTCCTTTCATTGGTATTTTGGGAGCAACCTCTACCGATGGAATCAATTGGACCAAACATCCGGGTAAAGTCATTGCAGGCACAGATAGTGATTTGCCTTGGATAAAATTACTGATTGAAGTTGATCTTGTGAAAGGCCCTGACAATGTCTTTTATCTATTTTTTACTGGCGAAGAAGGTATTGGAGTAGCAAGATCAAACCATCCATTCGGACCTTGGGAAATATACCCACATCCTATCCTCACTAAAACGCAGTCTTGGGAATCATATAAAGTAATAGCTCCAACCGTAATTATAGAAAACAACAAAGCTCGAATGTGGTACATGGGGGCAAAACCCGGATTTAGCGATTTTTCGATTGGTTATGCAGAATCGCCGTTCCCGTTTGATTGGTAAACCAAGACTAATTGATTCATTCACGTTATTCAATGTATAGTAAATAACTAAAACCAATAATATGAACCCACCCTCCGATCGCGAAATTTTCAATTCCCGCAAACTAAACGCTCCTGTTGAAACCGTTTATCAAGCTTTTGCCAATCCGACGCACTTGAAAGAATGGTGGGGACCAGAAGGATTTACCAATACCATTCATGAATTCGACCTACAACCCGGTGGAAAGTGGATACTAACCATGCACGGTCCGGAACAAGGAAATTATGAAAATTCATCCGTCTTTCAAATCGTGGAGCCACTGTGTTTGGTGACTTGGAAGCGCGTTTCAAAACCCTTATTTGATATGGAAATTGGGTTTACGCAACTGAGCGATGCAACAACCGAAATTTCGTTTCGGATGATCTTTGATACAGCAGAAGAATGCGCTAAAATCAGACCCTATGCCGAACCTAAAAACGAGGAGAATTTTGATCGGTTGGAGAAAGTGATTCACTCAATAAATCGTTAATTCGGATGTTATACATAAACACAACCATATTCAACGAATTTCCTGTCCTTAAAACCGACAGATTAACCTTGCGTGAAATTCGCGTTTCGGATGCCCCTGAAATTTTCGAAATGCGCGCTAGCGGAAGGGTGAACCAATTTATTGCCCGACCTAATATGGGCAAGCTGGAAGATTCTGTTGTGCTTGCAGAGAAGACCATCCAAGCTTATCAAAACCAACAAGCCATTGGTTGGGCGGGAATTTTAAGAGACAGCAATGAAATTATCGGCACCTGTGGCTTCAATCAGATCGATTTCTACAACTTACGAGCAGAAATCGGAGGTGAACTTTCGGTAGATTACTGGGGAAAGAACGTTGCGCTTGAAGCCGTGGAAGCCATCATCCGTTTTGGGTTTGAAACCATGAATCTGCACACCATTGAAGCAAAAGTGTCGCCCGGAAACAGAGGTGCCATTTTTCTCATGGAAAAAATCGGTTTCAAAAAAGAGGCTCATTACGTTGACCGAATCTACTTTAACGGTTCTTTTTCAGATATGGCGGTGTATACGCTCATTCGAGGAAATGAACATTACAGTTTGTAATAAAACTGTTTCTGCGCTTTCTGCTGCAATTAAAACGTTCGTAGAACGAACAATCAAAGCAGTAAAATGATAATCTATCGAAAGAAACGAAATATCGTGTTTCACTAAAAATACATGGCGATTAAACCGTAAATTTAACCATTGCACAACAGCATGCGTTTGGCGGTAATTTTCCCGATTGTCCGTTTATGGCTGCAGCAGAAAGAAGCCCAATCAATACAAACAGTGAAAAAACGCCATGAACGATAAAAACGACAATCCTAAAAAACTCAAAAACAAGTATATCCCAACTACTGAGTTTTACAGTCAAATCATTGATAGTCTGCAAGATTATTCCATTTTCACATTGGATGAAGAACTGATGATCAATAGCTGGAGTTCAGGTTCCACAAAAATTTTCGGTTACGATCCGGAGGAAGTCATTGGGAAATCGTTCAACATTATCTTTTCAGAAGCCGACATAGAAATCGGGGTTCCGAAAAAGGAAATTGAAACGGCTTTAAAAGAAGGAAGAGCAACCGACAATAGGTGGCACATCACAAAAGACAAGAACTTGTTTTATGCCTATGGATTGGTTTTTCCACTCACAGGTTTAGATGGAGAGCGATTGGGATACGTTAAAATTCTGCGTGATTTAACCGACCGGAAACAATCTGAAGATGCGATCAAAACGTATGTCAGAGAGCTGGAAGATCTGAATACGCACAAAGAAAGTGTCATGGCAATTCTTTCGCACGATTTGCGTAGTCCTCTATCGGCAATAATAGGAACGGCAAAATACCTGAAAGAGAATTTTCAGAAAATGAAACCAGAATCGGTTCAGGAAATGCTCGATTTACTTTACAAATCATCGTTGGATGAATTGGATATGCTGGATTATCTGGTTGAATGGGCCCGAATCAAATATGCTTCGGATGTGTTTTCACCCACAACAATCGAACTGACCGAAATTCTTGAGAAAGTATTCGAAACATTAAATGAAACAGCTTCTGTCAACACCATTCATCTTCATCACCAAATTGAAGCCAACACTTCCGTATTTGCTGATCGTAAAATGCTCATTTCCATTTTGCAAAACATTGTTTCAAATGCGCTGAAACATACCGGAAAAGGTGGTGAAATATCCATATCGGCAACAAGCGAATCCGACAAAATCACTGTTCAGGTGAAAGACACCGGAATTGGAATGTCTGCCGAAATAATAGAAAAACTGTTTACTCCCCAAATGAAAGTGCTCTCGGAAACTAGACAACACAATAAAGGAGCCGGCATAGGACTTTTATTGGTGAAGGGCTTCTTGGAAAAAAACGGTGGAGAAATTTGGGTAGAAAGTATTGAAGGAGAAGGATCTTCTTTTTACTTTACGTTACCAATAAAAGAACCTGCTTATAAAATTGGCAGTTCAGACGAAATTATGTTTGACGAAAGTGCCTAAACTTCTTTATTCGCGAAAACCATGACAACATCAGTTACTATTTCTACGATTTACAATTGTTCTTTGGAGCGAGCATTTAAGTCTCCCATGCTGTGCGATATATCCAAGGTTCACACCGGTTACGGCGTTATGCCCAAAGTAACCCATTGCACAGACGACGAAAACTGGGGGAAACCGGGTTCTTCCAAAAAAGTGTTTGCTGCAAAATCGTTGACGCAAAAAGGTGGTTTTATTTCAGTTGACAAGGTCATCGAACGACGGGAAAATGACTACTGGAAAATTGAAGTGAGCGATTTTCAGTCGTGGATGCTGGGGTTTTCTAAATTTGTAGGCGAATGGAAAACAACCGAATTGGCTCCGGGTTCCATCCAAATCGATTATACGTATACCATGCATTCAAAAGGACTATTGTACCCGCTGAACTGGCTTTTCACAAAGTTGTTTTGGCGAACGTATATGAAACGCGTGCTGGGAAATATCCGGAAAATGGCAGAAAACAAAGAGCCTTATTTGTATGAGTAGAAGTACTATTTCACCAGTTGAAAGTACATTTTAAGAAATCCGAATGAATCATCCACACCACTTTATCGACATGTAATGGCTGAATCCAGTTCTGATCAAAGAACTTTTAGTATACAACTTTGTTATCTAAATTTTAGAAATCATTGTCTTTTAGAATGAATAACATGATCACGATTTTAAAACACCACATTGAAAAGCGTCTGGGCAAAGACGTAGATCATCTAGAACTCGTTCTTTCAAAATTCACCCTCATAGAAACCAAAAGAAACGAGCAACTATTAACGCAAGGTGAAACGTGTAAATATGTCTATTTCATTGCCTCAGGAAGTCTACAGGTGTACATTTACGATCAGGAAATGAATGAAACCACCAGAGATATTGTCATTGAAGATCATTGGTGCAGCGAATTGATGAGTTTTGGCAGCGGACAACCGGCCACGGAAAACATCAGAGCCATTGAGCCATCGCAATTATTGGCCATAGACCGAAAAGGATTTCAGGAAATGATGGAAACGGTGCCTCAGTTTGATTTGGTGTACAAACAAATTCTGGAAGCTTCTTATGCAAACTCGGTTTATCGCATCAACACATTCGTTTCGCTTTCGGCACTCGACCGGATAAAATGGTTAATGGAGAACAGACCAACTTTAATGTCCCGCTTTTCAAGTAAACTCCTTGCCTCCTATTTGGGAATCAATAAAGATGTCTTTAGTCGATTAAAATCTAAATTGTAGACTTTTGTCATCGTTGAATAAATGTGTGATCGGCAATTTTGTATCGATTATCATTCTAATATTCAACACAATGACAGAGTATCTTTTAGTATTCCGCAATGCCAGTGCTGCAAACGGATATTTGACAACATCGCAAGACATGGCAGAAGACATGCCCAAGTGGCAATCTTGGATCGGTCAGATTGCCATGCAAGGAAAACTGGTGCACACAGCTCCCATTCAGTACGAAGCTTCACTTGTAACCAACAATGAAGTCATCAGCGGTCATCCGCACAAAGAATCCAACGGTGTTTTAATTTCAGGTTTCCTCATCTGCAAATCAGATCTATTGGAAGAAGTGCAAGAATGGAGCAAGACCTGCCCTATTTTAAAGTATCCGGATAGTTCTGTTGAAATCAGAGCACTTATTCCTTTCCCAACAAACTAAATTCATCAAACATGGACAAACTTTTGAGTTTCGGAAGATACCTCTTCCCCCTATCCTTTTTGTTGTACGTAGGATTACATCTCGGAAAACCCGATGTTGGCGCTTCCTTTGTTCCCGACTACCTGCCTTTCCCCTATTTTTGGAACTATTTCACACTGGTTTGCATACTCTTGTTTATTCTCAGTGCCGTAATAGCTAAATACGACAAATTGGCTTACACATTAATGGCACTCTATGTCATTCTGATGGGATTGTTGGTTCATTTACCACGCGCTATGGGAAACGAAATAGGAGTAGAAACAATGACAGCTGATGTAGCAAGAGAAATGGAGCTTGAAATGGTGAATTTTTTCCGAAATATTATGGTAACGGGCGCACTTCTGGCTTTCGCTAAATATGTAGCCAAAGACAAACGAATCATGGGGTAGATCGTTGATCTTTCCTGAAACGTGATTTAGGCTTTATTTTATAAGAATAGTGTAACCATTATACTAAATCGTGTAACACTTTTCTGTTGAAAGACTGGCAACTTTACAGGGTAGCAATTCCGCTACACGTAAATCATTACACCATGAGCAAAGATCAGAACGACAACCGCAATCAACCAACTGATAGCATGTCAAAAGAAAAAACGAATCAGGATTTCAACAAGCAAAAACCGAATCCTGCAGATCCAAATCAATCACATCAAATTGGTGAGGATGACGAACGTGATCACAAAAACAGAGAAGTTACAGCCGAAACACCTACTGACAACACAAAACATAAATCTTCAGAAATCACAGACAATAGTCGTGACCATGAAAACAAAACTACAAAACAACAATCCGATAAAGGAACTTTGTGATGTAATGTGAACGAATCTTCTGACTTGTGTGCAGGAGATTCGTTTGTTTTTGTTTCTCCCCCCTGAAAGGCGATTTCCTATTTATTAGCACATCGTAGTCTCCCATCCGCCTGAGGCGGAAATGAAAATTACACATGAATTTATAGCGAATAATGGAAACTTGTTTCCATTTTGATTAGTGAGATCAGCCTTGGCTGACTATTCGTAAAGAATTGTAGACAATACGTCATTTCCGCCTGAGGCGGATGGTGGAAAATATGCAGTACGTCACATTCTAAGAGGGTTGTGCTCTTTAATAGAAAATTACTCCCTGAAAAACACCCTGAAATGATACTCCAGTTAAACCCTTCTATATTGGTAGAAACTCCACTCGGTAGCGGACAAGCAATCTTTATCATTGATTATGGTATGCACCAAAATACGTGTTGGGTAGTCGCACTTGTAAAAGACGGAAGTATCAAACATTTTGATTGTAACGATGTCATACTTTCTACCAATTACACCTATGGGTTAAACCTCATGAAAAACAAACAAGCTCACCACACAGAAATTCCGATTCCAAAGACTACTAAAACTGCATGACTTAATCCGTTGTCTTAAATAACGAGAGTCGATTCACAATGAATCACCGATTGCTTCCTTACGGTGTGCCAATCCCCAAAAACGAAGTTCATCCAATACATGTTCAAGCGATAAACCTCGCGGAGTATCAGTCATTCCTAGATCGACAGGTAAGCATTCATCTCAATGGCTCGTTGCAGCTAAAACCTTGGGGACAAAAAGAATTTTCGTTACTTGATCCGGACCATAATTTGTTGACGTTTGGGCAAAGTAGTTAAACTCGGTTATCTTTGAAATCGAACATTACAACAGGAAAAGTTAATTTTGACACCATCAAGAATCAAATCTCATGTCAGAGCTAGGAATAGTTGGAATCGCATTGATCATTGTAAATAGTATCGTTTCTTACAAGGGACTCACAGATCACTCCTTTCTAAACGCCTTTAAATTTGAAGTAGACCGCATCCTGATTTATAAGGAATACAAAAGACTCATCACTTCGGGTTTTCTCCATGTCAGTTGGACACATTTGTTCTTTAATATGTTGAGTTTACTCGCTTTCAGCGGTTTGCTCGAACATCAAATCGGTAGCATTGGCTTTCTTTTAGTGTATCTCGCCAGTTTAATCGGAGGAAATTTACTGGCCTTGGCTGTTCATCGTTTTCATGGTGATTACAGTGCTGTTGGTGCTTCAGGAGCGGTATGCGGCGTTATTTTCGCTTCCATCGCACTCTTCCCAGATCTCGGAATCCGTTTTTTTATACTGCCGTTCTTCATCCCAAGTTGGTTGTACGGTATCGGTTTTGTGGCTTATTCAATTTACGGAATCAAATCTAAAAAAGACAATATTGGCCATGAAGCTCATTTGGGCGGAGCGCTCATCGGAATGCTCATCGCCATTCTGTTGAGACCTCATTCGTTGATTGAGAATTATCTGCCAATTCTGTTAATCGCTATTCCTACGCTGCTTTTCATTTACCTCATTGCAACCCGACCTCACCTATTATTGATTGATAATTCCTTTTTCAAGTCTCAAAAAAAGTATGTCGATATCGATCACCAATACAACGAAAACAAATTGGCTAAGCAACAAGAAATTGACCGATTACTCGACAAAATAAGCGCCAAGGGAATCAATAGTTTATCCAAAAAAGAACGCCAAAAACTGGATGATTATGCCAAACGGCGGAAGTAACATTGTTTGTCTGATCAAAAAAACCACGTTGGAAACAACCACATTCTACTAAATCTATTTCCGGCGAACGTTCATTCCGTCCAAATCGCCCCGTCACAAAGTCTATTTTGCACCGTTTCCAAGTAACTAGTAGTCAATACTTTTGTTTCCAGTGAACAAACACTGTCAAACAACAACGTCATGAACGAACAATCTTTTACAACTACATTGACTTTCGACCAAACGCCACAGCAAGTTTTTGATGCGGTGATCAACACCAAAGAATGGTGGTCGGGAGAAATCATAGGAAATACACACCAACTCAACGATGAGTTTACCTACCAATACAAAGAAGCTCATTTTTCACGCCAGCGAATTGTTGAATTCATTCCCAATCAAAAAGTAGTTTGGTTGGTCACCGAAAGTAAACTCAGTTTCACGAAAGATCCGTCGGAATGGAACGGTACCAAAATCAGCTTTGAAATCACGGAACTTGACGCTAAAACTCAATTGCGATTTTCGCACATTGGGCTGAATCCGGAGATTGAATGTTTTGAGGGCTGCTCAACCGCTTGGAGTCAACTGATTCATCAAAGCTTGGCCAGTCTGATTACAACCGGTAAAAGCAATCCCGTCTTTTTCGGGTAATCCATTTCAACTACAAAAGCATGTATCTTCGTAAAGATTCAAAAAACACAAACTAAACATAGAACACATGAACACAACTGAATTAACGGTTAAAATGATCCTCGACAGATGGTATGCATTTATCAAAATGACCGACACGCTTCTTGAAACACTTTCCAACGAACAACTTGAACGTGAAGTGGCTCCCGGAAAAAATCGTGGAATCTATTTATTGGGACACCTCATCGCTGTGCACGACGACATGATCGTTTTGTTGAACTTCGGTGAAAAATTGTATCCGGAACTCAACGAACCTTTTTTGAAATCGCCTGATAAAGCTGTCAAAGACATTCCCACAACCGACGAATTGAAAGCAATGTGGAACAATCAAAATGCATTCTTAACTCCGAAGATCAACAGCTTAACAGCAAATGAGTGGTTTCAAAAGCACACCGCTGTTTCTGAAGAAGATTTTGCAAAAGAACCGCACCGCAACCTATTGAACATCATGATTACACGCACCAATCACCTCTCCAACCATTTGGGGCAGATGGCATTGTTGAAATCATAATTTGAAAATTGTTCAAACGGATAAATCGTTCGTTTATGTCTGTTCGCAATTGAAATCTATCTTTGTGCAATGATTCATTGAATCAGCATAAAAGAAGTGAACACATGAAACGAATTACAGTATTTTGCGGATCAAGCCTCGGCACCGATACCGAATATCAGTCACAAGCCACTTTACTCGGTCAAACGTTGGCAAAAAACAACATTGGCCTGGTATATGGTGGCGCAAAAATTGGACTGATGGGCGCAGTTGCCGATGGCGCGTTGAGTGAAGGAGGAGAAGCAATTGGCATCATTCCTGAGTTTTTGCAAACAAAAGAAGTGGGCCACGACCGATTAACCGAACTGATCGTGGTGGATAGCATGCACGAGCGCAAAACAAAAATGCATGAATTATGTGATGGAATTATTGCTTTGCCCGGTGGTTTCGGAACCATGGAAGAACTTTTTGAAATCCTCACATGGGCGCAACTGGGACTTCATAAAAAACCGATTGCGCTCTTAAACACAAACGGTTTTTATGATCCGCTGATCGCAATGATACAAACAATGGTTGACAAAGGTTTTTTAAAAGAAATCAATCAGGAAATGTTACTGGTCAATGACTCCATTGATGAACTACTTTCCGACATGATGAACTACCAAGCTCCAACAGTCGGGAAATGGATCCACAAAGAGAGTGAGTTGTAATAAAACAAGGAAAGAAATCTGATTTCATCAGACCTCAATATCCTCATATCCGCTTTTGATCACTGTCAAAATCAACTTAAACCGACCATTTGGTTTAATCTGACTTGAGTGATGTGCAGGAATGAGTATTCCTTCACCGGTGTGGAGAGTTGTCGCTTTTCCGTCAACTTCAATGATCGCACTTCCATCAATAATCTGCGCATAGGTATCGTAGGGAGCTGTTTTTTCATTCAATCCTTCACCTTTTGCAAAAGCCATCGCATCTACAGATCCGGTTGTCTTTTTCAATATTGATTTACGAACAATTGCATCATGTTCGTATTCGATTAGCTCAACGATGATATGTGGCTTGCCTTTTTCAATTTCGCCGTCTTTTTTCGATTGTTTTTCTAAATCTTTCGTATCCATAAGTGCTGTTTTTAGCAATCGATGTCTCCATCAACCATGATTTTATTCGGTAACTCTTGCTTCGTCTAAAACCGTTAAGAAATGAAGAAGGTGTTGATTGAATTCCTCCGGTTGCTCAAGGTTCGAAACATGTCCTGCGTGTTCAATGACATGAAATCTGGAACCTTTAATCGCCGCATACATACTTTCCGATTGCTCGAGCGGCGTTACCTCGTCTTCTCTACCACAAAGAATCAAAGTTGGTATCGTAACGCCGCTCAAAATCGAGCATGTTTCCATGCGACCAGCAAGAGCTGTTAATCCCATTGTTATAATGCGTTGGGAGTTCGAAAACACCACATTTCGCACGCGTTCTACGACTTCTTTTTTCGATTCCAACGAATCTTTGTGGAAGACGCTTTTCACGAATCCTTCACTGAATTCGGCTGCTCCGGCAAATGTTATTTCGTCAATGGTTTTGTACCGTTTCGCTTTCACTTCATCCGTATCGGCAATGCATTGAGTGTCACATAAAATCAACGCATCAAAGCGATTCGGGAATTTCTTCAACGCATCCAAGGCTATAAAACCACCCATTGACAAACCGCAAATGATCGCTTTATCGATAGTGAGTTTGTCCATAAACGCGATCAAATCATCCGCAAACAAATCAATACTCAGCGTAGATTCTTCATCTTTCGATCTTCCAAATCCCCTGATATCACAAGCAATAACGCGGTGCTTGGTTTTTAGAAATCCCAATTGCTCCTGCCACATTGCTTTGCTGAACGGATAACCGTGTAAAAAGATAACCGGAATGTCTCCTTCTCCAAAATCATCATAGGATAATTCAAAGTTGTCTATTGTCGCCATTAAATTGGTTCCTTTAGCTATCGTCTCCATCTTATTTTGCTCATTAATAGGTGTTTTGCCAGATGTAAACGTAGTGAGGGATGCATCTAGGAGTTCTACACGTTTTATGAAATAAGTTGCATAATTCACACTTTTTAATCCGGTTTCAAAAAACGGATTTGGGTATATTTGACTGTTGAACCAATATGCTCAACACTGCATTTACATCACTTTTAGCTGAGTAAGAAAAATGATCCATCCCGATACACGCTACTTTTCTGCAACGATCGACATCATAGGTGTCAATCCGTTTGTGTACTTGCCCGAAGATGTGCTGAAAATCATTTTTCTACAAGCCGGAAAAACCAAGGGGAAAATCCCGGTAAAAATGACCATCGACGGACACGAATTTCCACAAACCCTCGTGAAATTTAGCGGACATTGGCGACTTTACTTGAACACACCCATGCGAAAAGCAGCTAAAAAGGAATTTGGTGATACCGCAGTTTTCGGAATTCGTTTCGATCCGGAAGAACGAATAATCCCTATGCATCCCAAATTCATTGCAGCGTTGGAAGGGAATCAAGATGCAAAACTCGTTTTCGATCAGTTGAGGCCATCGCTTAGGTTAGAAATTGTGCGCTATTTGTCGTTCCTGAAAACCGAGGAAAGTCTAGACAGAAACATTGTGAAAGCAATCGGGTTTCTATTGGGGAAAGAACGTTTTGTTGGAAGAGATCGACCATGATTTTTTTAGTAAATTAGTCGTTTTA
>Ga0302296_1002273_pt1 | contig 13087 bp, 9 predicted proteins | sample III_Fen_N3_1_FD_194546 | JGI IMG/M metagenome (GOLD analysis project Ga0302296, IMG submission 194546) | Peat permafrost microbial communities from Stordalen Mire near Abisko, Sweden - III_Fen_N3_1 | ecosystem: Environmental > Terrestrial > Soil > Wetlands > Permafrost | place: Sweden: Abisko... | reverse complement strand
TTATTTTATTTGATTTTATTTGATTTGGGGAGCAGACATGGCAGATAATATTACACTCTTTCAGGAGACGCATCCGTCTCTGGAGTCCTATTGGCGTTCCGTCATTTTATTCGGGCGCAATGTCGCGTCCTACAAATTCGCCCTCGCGAAGTCTCTTTTGGAGATCGCGCCGACCGGAAGGACCGAGATCACACTGGAGGAGCTGGCCGATCCCTTTTCGCGCCACCTCTGCGAGCACATCGCGCACTCGCCGCGGCAGGTCACAAGTCCCGGCAGTGGGTTTCTTGACGCCTGCCGATCCTACAACGACGGCACTTCCACGCACGAAGCCCTCCTACAGGCCACCGTCAAAAACGGATTCGACAACGTCATCGACGCCTTCCACATCGTTAACAACGGCGCCCTTCCCGTCCAGTTCTACACCAAAGATTACAGCGCCCGCTCGCGCAAAATCATCCTCACGGACGAGATATTCAAGCTGCAGGACACGGCCTTTTTTGCTGACTTTGCAAAAGAGACCGAATCACGCTGGCGGCTTGTCGAGACCGCCTGGGAGCAGAACCTGTCCACCGGCCTTCTCGATGTAAAATACAGCGAAATGGGCGACCTTCTCTATATCGACACCGCAAAATACCGCCGCAAGACTGTCACCTCCGCCCGCGCCGCCCTGAACGGATACCAGAAAGGAAAATGCTTCTACTGCTTCGATGACATCTCAATCGGAGAACTTGAAGAAGCCTCGCCTGCAGCGCACTTCGATGAAGCTGATACAGCATCTGATGAGCCGGAATATGCAAAAATACTCCGCGTCTCCGAGACTCGCCCGCCATATGGAATCGACCCCGAGACTAAAATAGGACTTAAAGTCCTATTTTCTAGCGGCAGCTCCCTCTGCGATGTCGACCATTTTTTCCCATACACCTTGCAAAGGTACATTCCGGAAGTTAATCTTAACGGTATCTGGAACCTGGTCCTCACCTGCAAACACTGCAACCGCGGCGAAGACGGCAAATCCGCCCGGGTCCCCGCAGTCAAATATCTGGAAAGACTACACGCCAGAAATGAATTCCTGATCAACAGCCACCACCCGCTCCGCGAGACCCTCATGTACCAGACCGGCGTCCAGCCGGCAGATCGAATCACATTCCTAAAAGCCATGGATGCATTTGCGATCAACAACCTCATCCAACGATGGGAAACGAAGCCGGTCGGAGAGGCAGCATTCTAGGGAACAGTCCGACATCCGAGAGCCGGTCAGAAAAGCGAAAACGGAAAATAAAAGCGTAAACAGGAGAATCAATCCCATGGATAAAACACTCGAATACTACAACCAGGCAGCGCAGGACTACACGGCAGACACTATCAACGCCGACGTCAGCGAACTATATGCATTCTTTCTCAAACACCTCCCAGCGCACGCCTACATCATGGACCTGGGCTGCGGTCCGGGCCGCGACAGCAAATACTTCCTCGAAAAAGGCTATCGCGTCTTATCCGTAGACGGCTCACAAGAATTCTGCAAACTTGCCACCCAAATAACCGGTCAGGAGGTACTCTGCCAAACCTTCGAAAACATCGACTTCACAGAAGAATTCGACGGCATCTGGGCGTGTGCATCAATCCTGCACGCACCGATGAGCAACCTTCCAAAAGTCCTCGCCAACATATCGCGCGCACTTAAAAAGGGCGGGTATTTCTACGCGTCCTTTAAGTATGGCGAATATGATGGGGACCGGAACGGGAGATACTTTACGGATATGACGGAAGAGAGATTGTGGAAATTGATTGAAGGTTTTGAGGAGCTTGAGATTGTAGATACGATGATAACTGGGGATGTCAGAGTTGGGCGAGAGAATGAAAAATGGTTGAATGTAGTGGTGAGAAAAGAGTAGACAAACAGGACAATGAATTATCTCGATTCATTGCCCTGTTTTTTTTAATTCCGTTTTCTCTGTTTTATTATCTCATTACTGAGTATGTTGTAATAAAATTATATCTACTTCATTATTATTTTTATTATAAAGAATGAAAATAGTCATGAGAACTGAGTTTATAAAACAGAAAATATTCTACTTGTTGTATAGATTATGTTTGGTTCTTTAGGATTAATAACATCGTTAATTTGAATTTCTAATTATTTTAATATAGATTTATTGTACCAATATTCGAAAGGTAAAGCTTTAGTCACCACCCATAGTATCCCTCCTCTATAATAATTGGCATATCAAATAATACAAGTGTGAATCTGGAACCTCAGATGAGAAAACTCCATTCAATACAATACGTATAAAAAAGTTTTGGGCTTTTTACTTCGTATGTATATTCGTAAAAATCACCATCTTCAATTTCTGATACAATTATTGTATCACCAAATGGGACTTCTCTTCCACCATCTTTATATAATTGACATATTACATTTTGTACATTTCCTTTTGCAATTCGAAGTGTTAATGTCAACTTATTTGTAACATTCGTTATAGTATGCGATAAGTATGGTTGCATTTCATTTTCTACATCACTCAATTTCGTCTGAACTTCAAATTCAACCGATTCTCCTCGCATAATATTTCGATTAAAAGCCACATTATATTTAAACGGAGGTTTTTGTCGAACTGAATCTTCAAATTCAAAATTTGGATCAGCCGCAAACAGTTCTGATCCCTCATATTTACTTCCCGTCCATGGAATATTTTTTGATAAATGATTAATTGGTGACCCTATAACTTTAAACCGAACTTTCTTTTTGTAAATTATTTTTGCTTTATCGGTATATTCGAAATCACATTTAATGTATTCATATTCTAGATCTGACATATGAGTTTGATCAATTTCCTTAAAATTATTGTTTTGAAAATACTCTTTACAATTCAAACCCGAAACTAATGCGAGTTCATCTTTCATCGACATTCGAGGCTCATATAATGAAATATATGCGTTTCCAATCGCCCCATAAAACACATTCATTTTCGGATTATCCTTTTCACCAAATGTCAAAATATGCTTTAATGAAATTCCGGGATATGGATCTATATAATAAATTCTAGATATACCAAGTTGATACGCTTTTTTTGCACATAATTCACAAGGACTCGCAGTTGTAAATAGAAAGCCGCCTTGAATGCCAGATCCACCATATTTTGCAATTTGCAAAAATGCATTTTCCTCTGCATGTAGTGACCTCGTATATACTGCATTATCTTTTTTATTAAATCCATTATAAATATCTTTGAAACAATATGGAAAAAGTCTACCGCCCATATCCACATTTTGTATTTCCTTATATATAGCATTTATACACATGTCAAAATTTGCATCACAGCGTTCAAATTCGCTATATGTTTCAATATCCTTATTTTTACAATAACCTTCTGCATCTCTTAAATTGCAGGGAACTTGTCCCTTTGGAACATCGTTCCAACCAATTGCTTTCACGGAAAAATCATCACTAGAAATCACAGCACCAACTTGACGTGACAAACATCCAGAGTTAAATTTCGCATTATATGCCAATTGCATACACCGTTCAATATGTGTGGGAGTAATAAGTCCCGGATGAGACATCAAAGCTATATATTTTAATAACTGTTCTGTAAGAAAATAATACTTGTTATTTTCTACGTTTGGATTATATATATGAATATCTGATATCTCAACACAGCCTTGAATATTTTGATGATAAAACTGTTCTTCAGGTTTATCGAATTTTATGGGACTCTCTATTTTGTCTATCGCATCCCTTTCTTCTTTTCCCAAATGCGAAAAACGACTTACTCTAATTTCCTCATCGGTTGAAATTGCAATTAATTTGAAATTTTCATATTTATCTCTAAAATATAGTGCTTCATATGTATTTCGCAGTGCGTCAATACATATTCTTATATTGGGAAACTTACCATGTTCTTTTTCTTGATATCTAAGAATAATACTTATCACAAAATCAATTCTTACAGCTATATCGTAATAATTTATTTGTGTAAATTGACTAACATATGGGTCACCCGATGCGCGTATGTTATTTCCCCACGTCTGCATTAAATATGTATATAGATGGGCTCTTTTACTATTATCTTTTGCAATACAACAACTATGTCTATTCAATATCTCATGAATTAACTGTTTATATTTAGAAATTGTATTAATTAGATATTCATAATATTTCTCAAGATCTTTTTCTTGTATATTAATCACTGATTTATCCAACTTGTAATTGCAGCTTTCAGTAAATGCATCTTTGAGTGCAGCTAAATCTTTTTTTAACTGATTGAAATTCATAACTTTGCATTCTTTACTGTTGTCTATTCTTTCAAGATATTCAACAAATTGTGAATACCCTTTTTCAAAAATGAATGACAAAATTATACTACTCCCCTCAATAATAGTAAACGGAAGCCAATTATCATTTTTTTGAATATACTGATACACTACTCTATATTTTCGCTCATCCGAATTATTAAACTCATATGTTTTCGGTTTTCTTAAATCAAGATTTTGCATTTCATTTCTTTTAAGAATACTTGCAGTTGTTGAACAGCCAGAACCTGTTCTCCCTGTTAATGCAACAATCATAATATGTTTTTTATATTTGTACATATTCTCTGCGGCTAAATAGTTATTGTTCATATTTTACCTCAATCACTTAAAAAACAATTATCATATGTTACAAATATATATTTTAAATTATACATGTTTTTTTATAGTAAATTTTTCAAACCAATCCAATACCGCTTGACCCAAATCCACTATCTCCTCTACTACTTGAGCTAAGAACCGTAGCCTCAATAAACTCAACAGGAAAAACGGGTTTAACTACTAGTTGTGCTATACGCATACCAGACTCAACAACAAAAGGGTCATTCCCATGATTTATTAATATTACACCGATTTCACCTCTATAGCCTTCGTCTATAGTTCCCGGTGAATTCAACACAACTATTCCATAATTTAATGCAAGCCCACTTCTTGATCGCACCTGAGCCTCGGTATTAGCAGGAAGCTCAATTACTATGCCAGTATGTACCAAACAAATTTTACATGGCTGAATAACTAAATCTTCAACAGAAAACAAATCCATACCTGCATCACCAATTTGGGCATATCGAGGAATGATTGCATTACTAGTTAATTTTGTTATTTTTACTTTAAACATATTCCCTCACTTCTTAATATTATCCTTTGTAAATTTCACTAAGGGTTTTGCTGCTAAAACTGACAAATTTCCAAATAAAATCAATGTTGTAATAAGTGAAGGCAAATTCTTATTCATTTGATAGATAATTATTATTAAAATAAAAATGAAGATTATAGCTAACCAAAGTACAAAAGCAATAATTAAATGTAATATTCTCTTTTTACAATTTATTGATTCGATTTCATCATATTGAGCGTCTAACTTTTCTAAATACTTATTATAATCACTTATAAATAATTTTTTGTTATATTCACTTATAGGTTCATAATCACTTAGTATCGTAGTGCCAAGATCTTTCTCAAATGTAATCAGATCAGCTAGAATCCTTTCCATTTTTCTTTGGAAATTGAAATTCATAAAGCATTTATTATCATTGTTGATAATTATTTTTCGTAACGTATCTATTCTGCCAGAATGATTATTTGATTTTCCAATTGCTGGTGTAATTAATCTAAAGAGACACAGAGTAATAAATGTATTATAAATAATTGTTCTTTCTTTTTTGTGAATTCTACCAATTAAAACTCTTTTTTTCTTATTACTAGGATTATTTACAGATATCAATAATTGGCCTTGCCATCCAGGATCTAGTGTTGTAGAAATATGCCCTAATCCTTGACAAACAAATCCTACCTTTGAATGGAACATACCTGCTATTGATTTTGAAACCCATATTGATTCATTTGTTAACGAAATTGCTGTATCACCTGGATTAACATATATGCACAAATCGTTAAAATCTTTTGATTTATCCTTATCTTCATCTTCCTTAATTATCTCTTCATATATTTTAAAAAATGATTTTTTATTCAGTGATACAATAAACCGTGAAAACGAAAAATTGAAACTAGCGGGATTTAATCTATTCTTTTCGTCGATTTCCCCATATATTTGCTTTAAATTGAATACATTGCTATCTTTAATTTCAAAAGGCGTAATAATTATTTCATTGTTTTCGATTGCTTCTCGAATATCTTCATTAGACATCATACCTGCATTCACAATATAATCCTCCAACAAAGCTGCAACATTTCTATTCAAATTTTGATAACGAAATTTATTATATTTATACATATTTAAATTATATTTTATATTAAATTTATTATATAAACAACACTAATTATATAATATCTTCAGTAAAAATTATTGAAACAAATAATATATTTGTTTATCATCTCGATAAATGGGAACCAAAATTTTTTTGAAGCTTGAACGATATTTGACTCAATCTGATTTTAATAATAATCAATAATATTTCCCCTAAGACAATGAAGTGTTTCTTCGCGTATCCTTTTGTTTAATTCACACTCCCAGACAACAAAAACCTTCCAGCCAAGTTCTTCTAATTGACGTTGTTTCTCTTTATCTCTTTGTTGATTGTGCACGAGTTTTTTTGACCAGAATTCGATATTTGTTTGAGGCATAATTGCTTTAGAACAGTTGCTGTGCATATGCCAAAAACAACCGTTAACAAAAATGACTGTTTTATATTTTGGAAGCACAACATCAGGGCAACCCGGAAGCTCCTTAACATTTTTTCTATACCGAAAGCCCTTTGAAAAAAGCCATTTACGAACGATTTCCTCTGGTTTTGTATTTTTACTCCGGATTTGAGACATGTTATAACTTCTGTCTTTTGGCTCCTTAATATCCATTTTTTGCCCCTTATTGAATTGCACGATACAAGCAAGAAATACAAATACAGGACTATGCTTCTTTACGCTTCCAATATATTTTGTATCTGTTCAGCAATTCCTTTTGCCATCAAAGGTGGAACTGCATTACCGATCTGTACAAATTGAGCGGTGCGCGGTCCTTCAAAAAAATAATTGTCTGGAAATGATTGTAGTCTTGCCGCTTCTCTTACCGATATCGAACGACATTGTTCGATATCGGGGTGAATGAAATGGTGTCCATCTTTGGACAAATGTGCAAGCACGGTATGGCAAAATTCCTTATCGCCTTCAACAACCTTAAATCTGTCTACAAACGAAGACCGATTCCTATGCGTTTTTAGCTCGTCTGGCAAATCATTGTAATTAAGTCTTTTATGGTTATCATTCCAACGTTCAATAGTTCTCCTGTATATCTGTACATCTCTTTCCTTGTTTGGTCTGCAGACATGATGTGTTAACACGTCATGTCTATTTCTAATCATGAATCGAGTAAGATAATCACTTATTTCAACGTCGTCACGATATGCATCAAGTTTTTGCCCCCTCTCAAGAGCGGGCAAATCTGATAACACATCATTTACTATTGCGTTGACACGCATATTAGTAAATTGAGGATAGTGATAGTTAGATCCTTTAAGCCACCCCATAATAACCATTCTTCTTCGATTTTGAAGGACACCAAAATCTTTGGCATTTAGCTCGCGTGGCTCTATTTCATATCCCACTCGTTTTAATTGACGCTGTAAATTGCGAAATGCTACACCGTTTCTTGCGGTTGTTATTCCCGCAACGTTCTCGAATACAAACATTCTAGGGTGATATTTTGCAAGAAATTGTGTGTACATCTTATATAATTCATTTCTCGGGTCATCTTCCATTGGAGTCTCCATATGACTGCTCTGTGCTCTTCCCACTAATGAATAAGCTTGGCAAGGTGGACCTCCAATAATAACATCGACATTTTCAATACCATCCTGTGCCATTATTTCATCTATATGCGCAAAAATCCCCTTAATTGTTTTAGTAGACATTTCTTCATTAATTACAGTTTGCAAGACTTCGCACGGAGTATTGGCCAACAATTGCTCTCTGGTAATATTTCCTCTTTCATATTCATAATAGATATCCAATTTCCGAATTTTTTTCAAGTAATAGTAAATTGCTCTAGTTTCAAGAGTCATAGCGGCATATGTATTCATCTCTACGTGTGCTATTGGATTAAATCCTCTTTGCATAAAACCCTCAGAGAGTCCACCTGCCCCTGCAAATAAATCTATGAAGTTAAGACCATCTCTATTCATTTATAACCTCTTATATTCTATGTGTTTTTCTATTATCTGATGGTTTTTGTGCACTCTTTGGAACAAGCCACAAATTACCCTTTTTCTCTGCGCCTGGTATTCTACCATCACTGCAGTAAAATGTGACCATTCTACTTGTAATACCCCATTTTTCGCCCATTTCTTTTACTGTTAGGTATTCCATTCACTGGCCCCCTTTCGGAAGTTAATATAGTTCATTATATTTCGAGATTTCGAAATATACAAGTTTCAAAATATCATGAAAGATTGCTGATCAGGACACACTCTGCCAGACCTTCGAAAACATCAATTTAGCAGAGGAATTCGACGGAATCCGGGCATGTACATTGATAAGAAATAACTTTGCATAATTGCCAATGCCAACCGGGCCAAAAAAGATCAGATTCTTTTTCTCGCCAATGAAACGGCAGCTTAGTTGATTTGCTGTATGACGCACTGGAATTGGTGTCTCGCAACTTAATAGATATAACTAACCGCCCTTTACTTTTTCTTCACTAATTAATGTAAAAAGCCTTTGCCTCTTTAATTCTTCGAAGATGCTTTGGACTTGTGCTGCTTTATCTTTTGATACAACTAACGCCCCGATCTCTATATTAGCATCCAGCCCATGGTAGGAAAGGTTCGCAGAGGAAATCAATGTTTTTTCTCCATCAACAACTATTGTTTTTGCATGGAGGGCTGCCATTTTATCATCATCTTTGCCAGAATACTCGTACACCTTGAAAAAACGTCGATTGGTATGTTCAATGTCTGCTAAAACTGGCCTCACGCTTTGATACTTGTTTACAAACAGCTCCACAACGATGCCTTGCTTGCTTTTGGTGTTAATCAAGGAGAGAAACTCCTCAAAGTGATCAGAAATAGAATAGCCGGTCAGCAAAATGCTTTGTCTAGCTTCGCAAATCAACTCTTTTATTACTGGTCGTGTATTTCTAACTTTTAGATGAAACGATGCAGGCGTTGTAGATACAATTTCAACACTTTCGTTACTGTCTTTTGAAGCTAGTGCACATACGAGTTGACATACTTTTATAGCGTCAACATCCGAAATGCTTTTCATCTCATTTTTTATCTTTCGGATAGCCAACGCTCCGTCTGTGTCGCCAGACAGATCGGCGAGTAGATTGTCCGCAAGTACATCAATATTTAAAGATTGATTCCACATAATTCACTCACCAAATCCTTGAAATAACTCAATTCCGTTTTTCCATCAAGAGGCACAATAAAACTTCTGTCAAGCAAGCGGTTTCCGTTTTCACAGGCTGTTTCCGCAACCATACAACAAGAGTGACATGCCGAGCCGTTTAAGTTGTCACCATCAACTTGCGAATTTGAACACTCCGGGTCTGTTGTGCAGAGCAAAGCCTTTTCAATAGCTGCTTTTAGTAACTTTTTAAAATTAGCTTCCTCCCCAAGTTCAACCAAGCCTCCGAGTGAACCCTCCTTATCAGAACTCCCTGTATAAAACAGGACACCACACATAGATGGACTACTGTATATCCTCTCTCGTATAGCAGCCGATGAGTATCCTGATTGTAACGACATTTCCTTGATAATCAAATGGGCAAATGTGTGAAGCAAAACATATTCGCCGTTCCGCTCCTTAACGTTTTCCCAACCACGTTCCGTAACGTAAGCTTCAAACGCTGCCTTATACTGTGCAGAAATCTTTCTGACATTGTCTGCGGACAGCCATTTTGCAACCGTCGTCTTGTTAAACTCTATAAATATGCCCTCTCCATGTATCTCTACTCCAGGCAACCATGAATCCTTATTTTTGCTATTTAGCTTAACCATATTGTGCATACTGTCAGCTTCAGGTTCAGGTGGATCTATCCTCATGAACCCCTGTAACACCATTACTTCACGAAGTCGTTCAATCCTAATCAAACGAGTGAAATATTTTTGCAAAATGGTTGGTACAGCGTCTTCTTTTGCTTTAAAATACCGAACATCTTTCTTATATGTTGGGTCTGTATGGTGTGTAAATGCGGTGTATTCCATCTCCTTGATTTCTATGAATTCAAAAATTTTCTTTTTCCGATTCTCAATTGCTTTATAAAACTCTTCGCGGCTATATGAAGAGAAGTAGTTGCAATAAATCTTTTCGGTTCCGCCCACTCCAAAATCTCTTTCATAATCGCATAAGCGCGTCCAATGTTCATCAAGTAGTAAATAAAGAGGATTCGTCCAAGGTGGTATAGATATAGCACTTTTTATCACTGGAAAGTAAATATTGGTTGCCCCTCGTTGTGAGGGGAAAACATCTTTGCATTTACACTTTTCGTTTTTACTGTTTGGTTTATGAGGATGACGACCCGAACATGTATAGCCTTTTTCTGTGAAATTCGCTCGATCAGTTGCACCTGACATAGAATGCTTGGCTGCACCACACTCACATTCAACCCACATTTCCGCAAGAGTAGATGTTTCACCGGTCGAATATAACTTCATTTTTTTCTTGCAAGTAGTCGCTCCACCGTGTGCCCACCAGCGCCAAGGAAAGTCGTCAAGATGGCCGTCCTTACATGCAATAACAAATCTTGCAGGATAAGCGCGATAACCACAGTCAGGGCAAGTTGGGCCTTGTCGGATATATGTCTCGATTGTAAATCCTTCTCGAATATCAAAGAGTCGACAGCATTTTGCATTTGAACAGACGTGATAATTGGGAAATGAAATCACAGGCAAGTCATCGCTATAAGTTGTTCTCGGTGGGCAAAAATGATTCACACCAAAATATGATGCAAGCCTTGCATCATAAATTGGTGTTCCAGTGTCTTTCCAGTAAGTTGTATCAAGAACAGTTACAGAATCCTTAACCGCATCCATGATTGATCCCGGACCAAATGTTGTGATTAACTGATTGGGACGAATTTCACCAATTTTGTTTATATTAAATGGCTCACTCATTGTTTAAGCCTCCGTATAATAGTAAAGCGTTGAAGTTTTTTCAACTTCTCTCATCGAGTTTAGTGTTGGTTTTTCAGTTCTGTTACAATGCTCTCCATAATAGTTCAATAGTCTTGAGCTTTTTTTTGTGTTCCAAACATAATAATAAAGCGGCAATGTATTCACTTGCTTGCATGTTTTCCAAGTGTCTAGAAACTCCTTTATTTCAGCGATTACTTCTGCATGAAGTTTAGGAGCTACTTTAGCGGCTCTAGATGCAATCTTTTCGATAATACTATCGATTTCAGACGTTGGCACAGTATCTATTGCAGCTGCAGAAGCGTTATCTGCTAAAGCAGTTATTTGCAAACGGGCAAGTGCAATAAACAAGGCATGAAGTACTCGGTCACGAGCGCGTGCTGAAAATGGCGTTACGCTTGTACCTTCTACAAAGCGATAAATATGTGCATGATACCCTTTGAAATTTTCATAGTGCGAGAGATCTCGAGGCCTATAAGGGTTGTAAATAGTAACAACAAGTCCGGGGTGTTTACGTCCGATTCGGCTGGTTGTCTGGATATACTCTGAAGTTTGTTTGGGCTGGCCGAGGACACACATCAGCCCCAGCCTATCAATATCCAAGCCAACTGAAATCATATTTGTTGCGATTGCTACATCAAGGAAGTTCTTACTAGGCTTATCTAATGTTTCCTTGCTCTCTATTCCACTTTCAAGTTCTTTCAATAATCCGGCAATTTTATCAGAGGTCATGCGTGAAGTAACTTCCTTATACCAAAAAAACCTTTGCTTACTATGTCCATAATGTTTGACAATCCACTTCTGACGTTTCGGAATGTCATCCTGTAAGAGCCGAACCGCACCTCCAAGTTCTCGTATACTATTGAAGTATCCTATGAGTGTATAATAGGGATCGATCAAGCTCTTGTATTCGGGCTGTTCTGCTAAATGAAGAGTTGCTTGAATCAAAATAGCATAGACACGGAGCAAAGTTGTTTTTACGGATTTTCCGCTAGCTGCAATTCCGCAATACTTCCTGAATGGTGATTGCTCCAAGGAGATTTCCCGAGTAAAAAAACTGTCTTTTATGTCCAATCCGCTCGGAGGAAATACAGAAGTTTCGGTTCGCCCATATAAACATCGAATCTGCTCACCTGCATTGCTAATGGTCGCGGTAGATACTACATATTTGGGAAGGATTTTTGCACCGTTTATTGTGATTGAACACAGCTCCTCAATTGCAGTTTCATATGCACCGTATATAGTGCCAAGAGGCCCCGTAATTAAATGCAACTCATCTTGAACAATCAGTTCAGGCGGATGAAATGGTCTAATAGCAACGGTGTCTGTTTTGGGTAATCCATTCTTTGTTATGTTATGTCTGTCTTCATGTTTTTGACCAATCGCGATGAATCCATGCCGAGGGCAGAATCTGTCAACTCTCCCAAAAAGAGAATTACATGCAACGTCCCAAGGTAAACGAGCAAATTTATCAACTGTTGCTATTACAACGGTTGGGCATTTTCGATATATTTGTTCATCAACAAGATAAACAGGTAGCGGAACCGGTCTGTCCTTATACTTGTAGAAGTAGCAATTCGGGTCGGAACAGAAAATATCAACGCTCTCTGACTCCAAGTCAACATAAAAATTATCGTGTTTCAACTGCTTCCCACAATAGGGACACGTTATTAGTTGCCTATTTAATTGTCCAATTGTTCTTTCATACTTATTAGGATCGTCTTCAGTGTTCTTAAAATCAGAAAAACGGTTAGGAGTTACACCACCACCAACGTAAAATCCAACCGAGAATGGCGTTTCCCCGAACGGCGCGCCTTTGGGAAGGAATTGCTGCCTTAATATTTCAGCTGCCACGATCATTTTAGTTAGTCTGTCACGTTGCTGTGTTGTCAGCAAGCGAAGCGTGTAGCGAAGAATAACGGTTACACCACCATCTTTGTTATAGTTTGTATTACTTTCAGCCGTCAGAC
>Ga0302296_1002271_pt1 | contig 13092 bp, 14 predicted proteins | sample III_Fen_N3_1_FD_194546 | JGI IMG/M metagenome (GOLD analysis project Ga0302296, IMG submission 194546) | Peat permafrost microbial communities from Stordalen Mire near Abisko, Sweden - III_Fen_N3_1 | ecosystem: Environmental > Terrestrial > Soil > Wetlands > Permafrost | place: Sweden: Abisko... | reverse complement strand
AAACGGTGCCCAGGATGATAAAGTTTTTGAAAATGTTTTGTCATCGGGTATAAAAATAATGCAGTTATACCGGCTTCGTAATTAATTATTATAAATAACAACAGGTAATATTATAAACATTTAAATTTTAATTTAATGAATGCAGAAATTAGTAAAACAAGAATAATTCTTGGTTGGGTAATCGCAGGATTACTGACAGCGCTTTATTTGTTTAGTGCAAGTGGAAAGATTATGCATCCTGAACAATTGAATAGTATGAAATTAACAGATTGGCGGATAATTATTGCTATCGGAGAGGTCGTTTCATCTCTTATATTCCTCTTTCCAAAAACCAATATTTACGGAACACTTTTATTAAGCGCTTATATGGGAGGAGCAATTATTATCCATATGACTGTGGGAATCAGCATTTTTATACCAATTGTTGTTCTTATTTTAGTCTGGATAGGAAGCTTTGTGAGAAATCCTGAATTACTGGCAAAATTTTCAAAAAATGAAAATTGACGATGAGATCAAGGTGCGATTCAGGAATGATTATCACAGGGTAATAATCAATTTAACTTATTCTGTAAATCAGTTAAACTATCAGTTTTTGCAGCAACTTAAGAAGCATAAATTGACGGATCAGCAATATAATATTCTGATGGTATTAAGCTCTTTCAACTACACTGGGCCAGTTTCAATCGGATTTATAAGAGAGAGAATGCTGGATAAAAATTCAGACGTTAGCCGTATCGTTGACAGGCTTGTTGAAAAGGAGCTTATCAGCAGAAAAGAAAATGCAACTGACAGACGGCAAAAGGACCTGCAGATAACTGAAAAAGGAATAGCTTTAATATCAGAAATGGGTGATTGTGAGATGGTAACAGACAATTTATTTCAGAACCTTACATTGGAAGAAGTGAGGCAATTAAACCAGTTACTGGATAAGTTAAGAGGTTAGTTTCCGGAGATTGCAGCTCAGCAGATAGCATTAACCGTAGAAGGGCATTTTGATCAGCAGGGAAATGACTAAGAGACAAGTTGACAGAGGGACCAAAGTGAAAAATTCATTATATTTGAATAAATATACTGACTGGTTATAAATCAGTTAGCTGGTTTTTATCTGATGTTTTAAAAATGAATGATTTAGCATTAATCTTAAAGTCACTCGATTTTGCAGCCTTCAGACACAAAGGTCAATTGCGTAAGGGAGAGGGCAGTACTCCATATATAAATCATCCTATTCAGGTTGCTAATCTTCTGGCAAATTATGCAGGAGAGGCAGACCCTGTATTGATCTCAGCTGCTATTCTTCACGATGTGGTTGAAGACACTGTTAACTCAACCTCAGAGAGAGATGAACTTATTGACCAGATTTCTGAGATTTTTGGTGAAGAGATATTATCACTGACTCTGGAAGTGACGGATGACAAAACTCTTGATAAGTTTGAGAGAAAAAAATTACAGATTGAGAGTGCATCACACAAATCGGACCGGGCCAAAAAGCTGAAAATTGCCGATAAAATTATGAACCTTCGGGATCTTACTGACAATCCTCCGTCTGATTGGTCAAGAGAACGTATCACAGATTACTTTGACTGGGCGGAAAAAGTAGTTGAAGGTCTTCGTGGTGTCAGCCAGATACTTGATGATCTGTTTGATGAGGATCTGGCAATAGCCAGGGCCAGGTATGAAGTAAAGGTAAGATGGGATAGAGACATAATGGCATAAAGCCAGAAAGAAGGAGCGTGTTAATTATTTGAACAAGTTGAGCTCCTGTATTTCCTGACCCCGATTCAGTTGCTATTCAGGATAGCAAGTACTATTTTTCAGGCTTCTTTTTGGGTACTTTTAATCCTGCTTCCCTGGCTTCGCTAATTCCTATTGCAATAGCCTGTTTCCGGCTTTTTACTTTTCCGCCGCTCCCTTCTTTACCCGATTTCAAAGTGCCGTCTTTAAATTCCTTCATCACTTTGCCAACCTTTTTCTCAGCTGCTTTTGAATACCTTGTCATAATTAATTGTTTTATGTTTTCTTCAATATTTATATTTACAGAGATAGTGTTTATCTCATTATGGATGTTACATAATTATCTGATAATATTATATAGTTTATTCCTAATACCTCGCAGCCGCCGCTCAACTTAAATCGATTCATCTTAAATCGGTAACATTTATGAGATATCCCTGTAAAATAGGTACTTTTGCGGATTATTTCCAATTGAGACATGGAGAGAAATCAGAAATAGGGATATAATAATTAGTTAAAATTCAGATGAAATTCACAGAACTCAAACTTGAGTCACAATTGTTGGAAGCCATTTCATACATGGGCTTTGATACTGCAACACCAATACAGGAACAGGTTATCCCGGTCATTCTTGATGGGAGAGATTTAATAGCCTGTGCACAGACAGGAACAGGAAAAACAGGAGCATTTGTTTTACCAATTCTCAATAAACTGGTAGACAATACAGATAATAATACAGATACTCTTATAATAGTACCTACCAGGGAACTGGCTGTTCAGATAGAACAACAGATACAGGGTTTTTCCTATTTTATTCCCGCTGAAGCAATTGCCGTTTACGGGGGCGGAAACGGAGTTGACTGGGAATCAGAAGTTCACGCTTTCAAACATGGTGCCGCAATAATAATTGCCACACCGGGGAGACTGTTAACTCATCTGAAAATGGGTAATGTTAAATTTAAGAACATTAAACATTTAATATTAGATGAGGCTGACAGAATGTTAGATATGGGATTTATTGAAGATATTCAAACAATTATATCTCATCTTCCAAAGAAACATCAGACGTTAATGTTCAGCGCAACAATGCCAAAAAGTATTCGTCAGCTTGCTCAGAAAATTTTGCACAATCCCGTAGAAATATCTCTGGCTAACTCCACTCCGGCTGAAGGGATTGATCAAAAGGCCTATCTTATTTTTGATGAACAGAAAGTAAAAATGATAAAACATATTCTGGACGGGAATGAGAACTTTGACAGCATACTTATATTTACTTCTACAAAAAGCAAGATAAATGAAATTGTCAGATCCCTTAACAGAATTGGCTTTCCTTCACACGGAATCTCTTCTGATCTGGATCAGAATAAGCGGGAAGAAGTATTGAGGGATTTCAGGTCAAAACAAATCCGGATACTTGTAGCTACGGATGTAATGAGCAGGGGCATTGATGTAAAAGAAATTAACCTTGTAATCAATTATGATGTTCCGCATGATCCTGAAAATTATGTTCACCGGATTGGAAGAACCGCTCGTGTCAATGCAAAAGGAGAAGCTATAACTCTTGTAACGCAGAAGGAGATCTACAAGCTGAGAAATATTGAACAATTAATTAAAGCATCTATTCCCAAACTTATACCACCCGACAATATCGGCCCTGTACCGTCGTGGGATGAAGCAGACCCCAGGTCATCTAAGAAAAGGAGATTCTCAAATAATAAACGCTATCCGAAAGTCAGACGGAACACCAGACAAAATCCTTTGCTGAAAAGGACTGAAGATGGAATGACTCGCTGATTTATACAAAGGTTATCCCTTCTTTTGCTCCTGCAGATCTGACATAATCAGCAGCCAGTTTGTAATCCTCCATCTTTTCCAGGTGCTCAAGCATAAACGGAATATCTTTCAGCTTGCTCGTCTCACGTAAATAAACTCCATAATCCAGGACTCCCAATCCCGGCCTGCACTCTTCCAGATTTACAGTAAGTTTTGGCAGAATTATTATGTCTTTAGCATGAATGGATTTGATCATATTGCCCATCTTGGCGAAGCACTCTTTTATGAATGCACCATTATTGAAATATTTCTGGGGACTGGAAATCATATTCACGACATCCAGATGTGCTCCAAACTGTTTTCTACCGACAGCTTTGATTAACTCAAGATATGAATCAGGGGTATCGGGTACCATATAAGGCATGGGCTCAATAGTATAAAAGGCATTTACCGGTTTCGCCTGGTCAATAACATGCCGGACTGTTTCAACGATCATATCGAATGTCTCTTTACTATAGTTTCCGGGATATGGTCCGTCCCATATTTCACCCCTGGCCCCTGAGATGTTTACACAGCATCCTGCACCAATCTCATCAGCCAGCTGAAGCGCTTTAATGTTTTTCTCAATTGCCTCTTTCCTGGCGGTTTCTTTAAGATCCATCATATTGTTCCAGGCTCCTACTTCAGCTATCAGGATATTATTCTTTTTTGCCTCTGCGCGGAACGATTTAATCAGTTCGGATGAGGCCCCGGGCTGTACTGGACAATATGCAGCACTGTATCCCAATGTCTTTAAGGCTTTAACCCATTCTGACGGATCGTTAAAATTACCGCTGACCGGACCACCGAGCCTTATGGGATTACCATCCATATTCTTCCCGGAAGATTTTATTGCTGAATGAATAAAAGTTAAACCTGTTGCTGCAACTGCAGAAGTTTTAATAAACTGGCGTCTTTTTAAGTTTTTTTCCATGGTATGATGGCTTTGTAAAAACTGATATTATACTCAAACATAAATATATCATGTTTTTATAAGTTAATCAAGGGTCAAACCTTCAGGTTACCCTATCTATAAGCTTTTTGATTATTTTTGTGATCATTATGTAATAATTGTATGGAAGAACAAAAAAGTAATGATCCCCTTCATGGTAAAACCCTTGAATTTATAGTGAATTCGCTGGTTGATTATTATGGATGGGAGCAGCTAAGTACTCATATAAACGTAAAATGTTTTACAAATAATCCCAGTGTTCAGTCGAGTCTTAAGTTTCTGCGAAAGACACCCTGGGCCAGGAAGAAGGTCGAAGATCTGTATCTGACCATTAGTGGAAGAGGGTAACATACTTCTCAGTACACAATTGACCTCTGAATCATTAGCTCAGGAAGACAAAGAGTTAAAATACTCTGCAAGTTTTATCAGTGCTTTGGCATCAACCTCAATTTGTTCCTGTGCTTCTTTCCAGTTCCTTTGTTCAATCGCTTCGCGTATGCCCGGCATGGTTTTTACTCCATAACCGGTATAAAAACCAGGAGCGTAAAGTGAGTGCTTATACCATGATCTCCTTGGAAGTCCGGTTTCTATCAATAACTGCTGCTCGGCTCTGTAAAGAGACTGATTAAATGCTGCACTGGCCTTATTCTCCTTTATATTATTTTGTATAACAATATTTAATCTGTCCACACTTGTTCCTAAACCAATTATCGCGTTTTGCAAAGGTGAAAAATCAAGATAAGGTACTTCGGATTTAACAGACGGAAGGATATATTTCTTTGTCGGATCTTCCCCTTCAGCATATCCTCCAGAACTGATTATCAGATTTTCTAAATCAGTTGTTTCCCGGCTGGTCTGCATGAGAGTTATCAGTTCTTTTGAATATTCATCAACTGTTTTAAAAAGATGGCTGAAATCGAAGGGTAATTCATCAGCATTTGACATCCGTAAAATGGCATGCCCTGCCGTTTCAGCCAGGACCACCCCATATTGAAATCCGGGATCCTTAAATTTCAGGAATAAGCTGTAGGAATCATAGATAGAATGGTAATCACCGCTGGGGTCTTCCCCTCCAAACCCCAGGTTCAATGAAGGAACTCCTTCATGCTGGATAAATGAAGAATAATCAGAACCGGAACCCATTGCTTCCAGCTTCAATTCTTTTACTTCCCAGATCGTTTTCTTTGCTTCTTCACTACTTGCGGAAATTGCTTCATGAGCTTTTCTTCTTTCAAATACATTTACATTCGTTTCCGGATCGATTACCTGCTTTGCTATTTCATCCATGAAAGGTTCCAGAGCATGAGACCCTTCAGCGAAAAGAAATCCACGGCTGTTTGCATCTGAGTTTATATAAACTACTGCTTTTTCTTTTAATTCTCTTTCATGATCCTCAACCCATTCTGTTGAGCCAAGTAACCCTGGTTCTTCACCATCCCATGCGCAATAGACGATTGTTCTTGAAGGTTTCCACCCGGTTTTCAGCAGGCTGCCTATTGATTTTGCCTCTTCCAGCATTGCAGCCTGTCCGCTTACCGGATCTCCGGCCCCATTTACCCAGGCGTCATGATGATTGCCCCTTATAATCCACTCATCAGGAAATTCAGCTCCCTGGATTTTAGCAATCACATCATAGCAGGGTACAATATCCCAATTAAATGACACGCTTAAGTGAACTTTTGTTTTACCCGGACCAATATGAAATGCAAAGGGCAAACCACCATGCCATTCTAAAGGTGCTACCGGCCCTTCAAGAGCCTCAAGTAAAGGTGCTGCATCATGATAACTGATGGGCAATACAGGAATTTTTAGCAGGTTCGGGGCCTGCAGTCTTTCAATTCTTTTTGCATCTTTTGTTGCACCGGTGCCAGGTGTTAAGGGATCGCCGGGATAATATGACATATCCATTACTGATCCTCTTTGAACACCATATTCGTTTCGGAAAGCACCTTTTGGATATACATCTCCCTGAAAGTATCCGTCGTCCATAGGATCACTATAAATGATACAGCCAATCGCACCATGTTCCTGGGCAACTTTTGGCTTAATCCCTCTCCAGCTGCGGCCATATTTTGCTATTACAATTTTACCCTTCACATCAACTCCCAATTTATTAAGCATTTCATAATCTGAAGGCAGTCCGTAATTTACAAACACCAGTTCAGCCGTGACATCCCCATCGGCACTGAAGGCATTATAAGTTGGCAATTGTCCTGTTTGTCCTGATGTGGCATCTTCCCTCAACGCTGGCTCCTTTAGCAAAGCTTTATAAGATGCAGGTGATGTCATTTCCAGCAACCTGATTTTTGGAGAGGGAAACAACACATAAAATGTTTCAATTTTTGCATCCCATCCCCATTTATTGAACAGGCTTAAAATATATTCAGCATTTTCCTTATCTGCAGGAGAACTTATGTGGTGCGGCTTTGCAGAAAGCACTTTAATCGTTTCACCGATATTTTCCTTGCTTAAATTTTTGTCAAATGAAGACTCAAGACTAAGCTCCTTTGCAATATTTTTTTCGTAGAAGCCCGAAATCTTTTGAGATCTGGCAATTGAAGTATGAAAAATGAGGATCACAAACAGGGTAACAAGATATTTATTTATCATGAGTAATAGTATTTGTGGATTTTCAGTCCTAAACGCAATTGGTTTTAAATTATCACTATAAAACTACATTAATTCTTTAATCGGAAGCGAATACAAAGGTAAAATGTTCGTAATGAATTTATATCTGATTGCACAGCTGATCTCAATAAATATGGTCAATTTTTCCAACGCCGCAAAAAGACCGGCAACAAGTATGATGGAAGTTGGCCCGGGGTGCGCCATAGAAGCAAAATGAAAAAAAAGCCGGTAAAATTTCTCATTTTGAGAATAATTCATCTAATGATATTCTTGTTATTAAACTCATTCTTTTTGTAAGTAGCACGTTAACAGCATATTAGACTAATACATTATTTTTTAGCTATTCAAAAATTATTCTGGCATAAGAATTGGAGGTTTTTAGCGTGAAAGAATGAACGATTCTCGCATATGGGTAATGTATTATCAATAAAGAGCCTGAATCAGCATGTCTAACACTATAAAAATAATTGTCATGAACTATATTGGAGCCGGATACTGGAAGAGTAAGAAAGAAAAACTTCTTAAGAAATATAACAATCTTACAGATAAAGATCTCCATTATAATGAAGGAAATGAAAAGGAGATGATTGAAACATTGAGCAAGAAACTTGGAAAAACAAAACAGGAATTGCTCAAGTTGATTGTTTTGCTTTGATAAGATCTTGTTCTTCCCTGCAGTTTTATTTATTGCTTTTTTGGATCACAACACGGAAATCTTTAAATGTGCAATGTTACTCCCCAGGCATTCAGGGACTTTCCGTCTAGCGGTTACAGATCTTTTTGATAAATACGGAACCTTTTGATAATCCGGCCATCTATCCTTTCACATTCCGCTCTCATTCTGGTATTGGATTCAAGGATGAGATGAAGATCAATGAGTTCCATCTTGTTTTCCATACAAGCCTGTAACATTTTGACAGCCATTAAAACATCAATTCCTTTACCCCTGTGACTTTTTTTCACACCACCCAGCAGCATCAGAAGCTTTTTTGAGTTTTTTAATTCCCTTAATATTCTAAAAACTCCAAACGGGAAAAGGTTGCCTTTTGCTTTTCTGATACCTTCACTGATGTCAGGTATGCCTACAGCAAAGCCAATAAGTTCCTCACCGGTTTTTACAACTTTTATAAATCTGGGATCGAGGATCATCATGTATCGTCGGGCGAGATCCTTTTTTTCCTGGTCATCAAGAGGAACAAACCCATAGATCTCCATAAAGGTCTGATTCATTAAGTTAAGGACGGGGATAATATATGGTTTAAGTTCTTTCTTGGAATGGAATTCGATTATGCTGAATTCATTATTTTCTGAAACTCTGGAAAGAATTTTATTGTAAATGTCCGGAAGCTGATCAGGTACTTTGGCCAGGTAATTAACGAGATCCTGATACTTTTCATAACCCTCTCTGGCAATCATTTCCGGTAAATAACTATCGTTGGTAGGGCAGACAATAAACTTGGGATAATCAAATCCTTCAATCTGAAAACCCTGAGGATCCTTATCTGAAAAACCTAAGGGACCCACAAGTTTTATCATGCCTTTTTCTCTTGCCCACACTTCTATTTTGTTTATTAATGCATGAACAATATCGGAATCCTCATAACATTCCAGGAAGCAAAACCGACAATGCTGTTCATTATGAATCGTATTATATCTCCTGTTTATAATGCCCATTATGCGTCCGACTATCTTTTTATCGCTGTAAGCAAGACAGAGAATAGTATCAGCATATTGATACGATTTGTTATTCTTCTCATCAAATAACTCCCATTCATCCGCATAGATCGGAGGAAGCCATTTTGGATCATTCCTGTGAACTTTTGACGGCAGATAAATAAAATTCCGTTTATCTCTTTTAGTGACCACCTCTTTAATAATTATTTCTGCCATACATTATATTATTTGATAGTTCCAAAGAAATAAAAAAGAATCAGATGATCAATTTTAAAATGACCTTTTCTTAATATTTATCGGAAATGGTTTAACTGAACCAAATTTTTAATCTGACCGGTAAGTTCCTGTAGAAAGTTAATGCTAATCTTAATGTGTTCTTAATACGATTGTTGTACCTTTGAATTCAATTAAAAATGATACATATGAAAAGGATAAATTCTGTAATAATTCCGGTAGTTCTGATCCTCCTGCTGAATTCCTGTGCAGCTGTTTACCAGTGCGGTGATCCAAAGCCTCTTAAACAACCGGCAATGGGAAAAAGACTGAAAGCTGTTGTAACTGAAAGAGATAAACTATGCAGCGATCTTGCATCAAAGCAGAAGGAAAATGCAGGATTAAAAAGCAACCTGACCGATGAGACAAATAAAAACAAAGATCTCACAGCTCAATTCACTGATTTACAGGGAAGATATAAAAGTTTGTCAACACTTAGCCTGTCTCAGACTGACAAATTAAGCAGGGATCTTGCTGCAAAATCCGAAGAGCTGAATGCGAAGGAAAAATTACTTTCCGACAGGGAAAGAACACTTGATGAGATGAAAAAGATCATAGCACGGCAGGATTCTTTAACTAATAGCTTAAATAATATTTTAAGAAATGCCTTGCTGGGATTTAATTCAGATGAGTTGTCAGTCGAAATAAAAAACGGAAAAGTTTATGTTTCAATGTCCGATAAGCTTTTATTCAAATCGGGGAGTTCAACAGTGGAAGAAAAAGGTAAAGAAGCCTTAAATCTTCTGGCCGGCGTTTTGAACAAAAATACTGACATCGACATCCTGGTTGAAGGGCACACCGATAATGTACCTATAAAAACCTCAGTTTATAAAGACAACTGGGATCTGAGTGTTGTAAGAGCTACATCAATAGTGAGAATTCTTACCATCGACTACAAAATTGCACCAACCCGTCTGACAGCATCAGGTAAAGGTGAATTTTTTCCAAAAGCGGATAATGAAACAAATGAAGGCAGAGCCAAAAACAGAAGGACGGAAATTATTCTATCTCCGAAACTTGATGAGCTTATGAAATTACTCAAAGTCTGAAATATCATTTGAAGCGTTCAGAAGCTATGAACAATAAATTACCTGAAGTACAGTCTTTGACAGTATTGAGAATTGCAGCATTTGTTATAATCATTGCAGGGATGATTTTTGCAAAATCAATAATAGGTCCCTTTCTGATGGCTTTGTTTATCAGTATTATCTGCGCTCAGCCAATATTATGGCTTGAAAAAAAGAGAGTCCCGAAAGGGTTGGCCGTGCTGATAGCGTTAATCGGGATTCTTTTGATATTCTTCGGAATAGGATATCTGATCGGAGGTGCTATTTCCTCTTTTACATCAAATGCACCAAATTATGAGGCTAGTCTGAATTCGATCACCGATTCCTTTATTAATTTCCTGAACAGTCACGGGATTACCGTAACGAAGGACCAATTCCCGAAAATGTTCGATACTTCCAGGATTCTAAGTTTAACTGTTCAGGCTATAAACGAACTTGTTAACATGATGGGAAATGCTTTTTTGGTTTTTCTTACCATCATATTCATGTTATTGGAACTCAGTAGTATTCCTGATAAAATAAGATCGGTATTCAAAGGTCCGGCTGAATCCCTGGATTATCTTACAACTATTATCAACAGCATTCGTCATTACCTTGGAATAAAAACGATAATAAGCATTGTTACAAGTATCCTGATATATATTGCGCTTTCAATTATCGGTCTTGATTATGCAATTCTATGGGCCCTTATCGCGGGGCTGCTGAATTATATACCAAATATCGGATCGATAATAGCTGCGGTTCCTGCTTTGCTTTTTGCGCTTATACAACTGGGTTTAGGGAGTGCAGTATGGACCCTGGTATCCTTTATGGCAGTAAATAATATCCTTGGGAATTTTATTGAACCGAAGATAATGGGAAGAGGATTGGGCCTGTCTACACTGGTGGTATTCATATCCCTGATTTTCTGGGGATTTGTTCTTGGCACAGTGGGTATGTTCCTGTCTGTTCCTTTAACCATTACAATAAAAATTGTTCTTGAACAAAATGAGAAAACAAGATGGATAGCGGTTCTTCTGGGCACACCTAAGGATGCAAAAATTAACAGTCTTAACGTTAAATGATTCAGTAGTTTTATTGTACTTTATAGATTCCCGGAATTTCATTGGATTATAAGGGTCAAAAGCTGTCCCTTGGTTGTTATGACACCGGATGCAGGATACCCGTCAAAAAGCTTTAAAGACTGTATTCAAAAGCATAAATAGGTTAACCGGTTAATTAGTTTACCTTTGCAGCCCATTAATACTATCCATTTGAAAACGTTCTCTGACTTAGGTGTTTCCGAAAAGTTTATAAAAGCATTACAGGAAATCAATATTATTACTCCGACTGAAATACAGGAAAAAGCAATTCCTTTTCTGATTGAAAAAGGAACAGATTTCATAGGACAGGCCCAGACGGGCACTGGTAAAACAGCTGCATACGGATTACCCGTTTTACAAGCTATAAATCCTGATAAGCCTAATATCCAGGCACTTATCCTTTCGCCGACACGCGAACTGGGTCAGCAGATTGCAAAGCAGTTATTTAAGTTTACCAAATATATTCCCAAGAAGATATTTATCGAATCGGTCTATGGCGGTGCTCATATTGAGGAACAGATCAGCTCATTAAGACGCCCGACCCATATTGTAGTTGCCACTCCCGGACGGCTTGTCGATTTGCTGGAACGCAAGGCTATTGATCTTTCTTTTATCAAGACTATTATTCTCGATGAAGCTGATGAAATGCTCAGCATGGGTTTTAAAAAAGAACTTGACAATATACTTAAGTTTACTGCCGGCAAGCGTCATACATGGCTTTTTTCAGCTACCATGCCTCCAGAAATCAAAAAAATTATCAGTGGGTATATGTCGCCGAATGTCTTAAAGATAGAGGTAAATAAAAACGACATTACAAACAGGGATATAGAACATAAATTTCTGGTCTGCACAAACGAGGAAAAGCCCGAGGTTCTGTTTCAGTTCATTCAATCACAGGGAGCAAACCGTGGTCTTATCTTTTGCAGGACCAAAGCCGAGGTCCAATCGGTTTCCAAAAAGCTTATTGGCAGAAAAATCAATACAGATGCATTACATGGTGACATGCTGCAAAAAGAACGGGATAAAGTTATGAGGGCATTCAAGAACAGTAAACTTCAGATACTTGTTGCAACCGATCTGGCAGCAAGGGGTATTGATGTCAGGGAGCTGGCTTTTGTAGTGCATTATCAGCTTCCTGAAAAGACAGAATACTACACCCACAGAAGCGGACGGACTGGCAGAGCCGGCAATAAAGGATTTTCTCTCAGTATGATATCCTCAAAGGAACAATCAGAGTTAAGGAATTTAGAAAGGGAACTGGGGATTAAAATCAAAGAAATACATAAATAAGGCACAACGGCACAAAGGCACTATGGCGTAAACGATACAAATTTTGCCCGCTTAATCTGTAACAGGTGTCAAAATCGAAGTATTGCTGATCAGCTGTTTTAGATCTCAAAATTCTAATAAGTCTTCATTCCTTCCTTATCACGATTCCTTACAATGGCAAGGTCCAGGCTGGGAACATTGCACCTGGTCATCTTTTAAAAATTCTTCAAGCCGGGCGTCTTTGTTTAAAAGAAATAGGAATGTGCCGATCAAAATTGTTATTACAATTATCAAATAGTATTCAGCGACACGGTTGTACAGTTTGATGTGAATTTTAATGCTGCGATCTTAAATGGAAATTCTTAAAATTTCAAAATGGCTGTTATTGATTATATTTCTTGCCAATTGTTTGATCGGCTATTCTCAAACAAATTATAATACATCAATAAGCGGCCATGTAATTGATGCAAAAACACGGGCTTCACTGCCCTTTGTCTCAGTTATACTGGAGAATACATCCGTAGGAACAGTTACTAATAATAAGGGCATGTATAGTATTCTGACAAGCAAAACAGCATATAAAATTACATTTTCATTTTTAGGG
>Ga0302296_1002268_pt1 | contig 13109 bp, 10 predicted proteins | sample III_Fen_N3_1_FD_194546 | JGI IMG/M metagenome (GOLD analysis project Ga0302296, IMG submission 194546) | Peat permafrost microbial communities from Stordalen Mire near Abisko, Sweden - III_Fen_N3_1 | ecosystem: Environmental > Terrestrial > Soil > Wetlands > Permafrost | place: Sweden: Abisko... | reverse complement strand
CATCATTCAGCCAGATTAGGCCGTCACGGTAGCTTACCTTCTGGATTCCTTCAAAAGGAATTCCATCTGGCGTCCGTAAATACCGTTCGTTCAGCCTGAAAATGATTTCCGTCTGGTGCATGATTCCTATGCGTAAATGGGGTTCTGTCATCTTGGTAGTTCTAAGTTTCTGATTTCAAGTCATTTGTGGTCATTAATAGTCGGTTACGTCTTGCAATGACAACGAATGACGTGAAACAAATGATAATAAATGACATGTAATTTGGTTATAAACACAATTCGAGCACCGGGTAAACCGGTTCGCTGAACCCGAATTTACGGTAAAGCTTTTCTCCGTCTTTGGTTGTGTGAAGTGATACTTTGCTGATACCACGTTCACGGGCTTCGGCAAGCAAACATTCTAATATCATTGCCGAAATGCCTTTGCGACGTGCAAAAGGAACCGTGTACATGTTCAGGATATCGCCTTCGAGATAGGTTGACTGGTTAAAATCTCCGGGTATTTTTTTGATTACCATGGCGCCAAAGCTTAATATTTCACCTTTAAGCTCAGCCAGAAATGCAAAAAAACGATCTTCCGCCAGTGCCTGAATAAAATACTGATTGAGGTCGTCCTTCAGTATCAGTTGATACTCTTCGCTCTGTTCACCCTGCAATTCAGTGAGATAGGACATCCGGTAAGTTGTCAAAAGTTCAACTTCACTGACCTCTATTTTTCGGATTTGAATCCGGTTTAAATCATTTTGCATACGCTTCAGCTTTTGATTTACCAATAATACGCATTACATGGACAAGATTCAAATGTACAAAAAACGAATCGATAACCAACAATTGCTGATGGCCTGAATAACTTACCGCTTTTGTCCAATAATTCAGAAATTAAAATTACCCACTAAAATAACAGAAGCTTAATCGTTGGCTTTTGTTTATAACTAAACCCGTGTGTATATTTGTTGTTATATTAACAACATGACTAAACTATTCAGTTTTAAAAAAGTCGAATGGAAGTTCGCTTCGAAAAACGTACCGGCAACTATTATTAATGAATGTATGCTCTGATAAAAAAAATGGAAATCAATCTAACCACCCACCAAATAAATTATTGAAAATGACTAGGAACTCAAAATGGCTTTACGTGTCTATTGTGTTGGTAATCATCGTCTTTTTAGGTTTTATTTTATTAAAACCGAAAGGAAAAGATAATCAATCTTCGAAATCGAAAACTCACGGTTTAAAGGAAAAGCAACAAGCAAAAGTCGACGCCTTTGTTGTAAAACCATCGCTTCTGATCGATGAAATTTCTGTTTCAGGTTCGTTGCTCGCTTACGAGGAAGTTGAATTAAAGAATGAAGTTGCAGGCAGAGTGGTATCTATCAATTTGCCTGAAGGAAAGCAGGTTAAAAAGGGTACCTTGCTTGTAAAGCTCTTTGATGATGACCTTCAGGCCGGCTTGAATAAACTCAATATCCAACTGACTATTCAGGAAAAAATTCATGAACGGCAATCTGAATTGCTAAAAGTAAATGGGATCAGCCAAAACGATTACGATCAGACTGGTTTGCAATTGAATTCGTTACGGGCCGATATTGAAGTACAGAAAGTGCTTATTCGTAAAACAGAAGTTCTGGCGCCTTTTGATGGTGTAATCGGACTCCGCAACATTAGTGTCGGCGCCGAAGTTACCCCATCCACACCGTTGGCCATCATCCGAAGCGAAGATAAGCTGAAACTCGATTTCAGTGTTCCTGAGAAATACAGCTCGGAGATTAAGCCTGGGATGAAAATTGATTTTACGATGTCGAACGATGAAACCCAATACGAAGCAACGGTAATGGCCACAGAACAGGGCATTGACGTTTCGACCCGAAACCTTAAAGTGAGGGCTGTTGTGGATAATAAATCGGAACATCTTCTTCCGGGTGCCTTTACCGACGTTAATCTGAAATTGAGTGAAAAACAGAATGCACTCTTGATTCCAACACAGGCAATTATTCCTTCGGCACAAAACAAGAGCATTATTGTGGCAAAAAACGGGAAAGCACATTTTGCCGTGGTGAAAACAGGCGTTCGACGTGCTTCGAATATTGAAATCACCGATGGCATTCAGCCGGGCGATACCATCATTATTACAGGTATCCTATTCTTAAAGGAAGGTTCAAAATTGTCCTATTCAACTGTAACGACCGATTCGATATGATTATTTCCGATATAGCACTTAAACGCCCGGTAGGTTCTATTGTGCTGAGCCTGATTATTATTTTGCTGGGTCTGGTAGGTTTCAACTTTCTGGGTATTCGTCTTTATCCGGCCATCGATCCGCCTGTGATAACCGTTCAGGCGTCCTACACCGGAGCCAATGCCGAAATCATTGAATCTCAGATCACCGAACCACTTGAAAAATCGATTAACGGAATTGAAGGTGTAAAATCCATCTCATCGCAATCAGCCATTGGTAGCAGCAGTATCACGGTCGAGTTTAATCTTGGCGCCGATCTGGAAAAAGCTGCAAACGATGTCCGTGACAAGGTTTCACAAGCCATGAGATCGCTGCCTCAGGATATGGATGCTACTCCGACAGTTACCAAAGCCGATGCCAATGGCGATCCAATCATCATGTTAGTTGCCGAAAGCAGCAACATGAATGATATTGAACTGAGCGATTATGCGGAAAATGTTTTACAGGAAAAACTTCAGACAATCCCGGGAGTGAGTTCAGTCGGTATTTTTGGGCAACAGAAACCTGCCATGCGGTTATGGCTCGATCCCAATAAAATGGTTGCCTATAACCTAACAGCCTCCGATGTAAATGCCGCCCTCGTAAAAGAAAATGTTGAAATGCCCGGTGGAAAGATTCGTGGAAATGCAACAGAACTCACGGTTAAAACTTTCGGACGATTGGAAACTGAGGATGATTTTAATAATCTCATAATCAGACAGATAGATAATCAGATTGTTCGGCTGAGGGATATTGGCGAAGCAGTTCTGGGGCCACAGAATGAAGAATCAGGCGCACAGATAAATGGAAATACGGGAGTGGTTCTGGCGCTAATTCCTCTTCCCGGTGCAAACGATATCCAAATTGCTGATGAGTTTTACAAACGTTTAGATCAAATTAAAGAGAATGCCCCAAAAGGGATGGAATTATATATCCAGCGCGATAAATCGATTTTCGTAAGGCAATCAGTCAGCGATGTTGCCGAAACTTTAATGATCGCAATCGGTCTGGTAGTTCTTATCATATTTCTCTTTTTCCGGAATTGGATCATTGCCTTGCGGCCGTTGATCGATATTCCTGTCTCACTCATCGGGACTTTTTTTGTTATGTACATCTTTGGCTACTCGGTAAATGTTCTTACGCTTCTGGGGATAGTCCTTGCAACCGGTCTGGTGGTTGATGATGGAATTGTGGTCACCGAAAATATTTTCAAACGTATAGAACGTGGAATGGATAAGTGGCAGGCAGCTTTTGAGGGAACGCGCGAAATATTTTTTGCAGTTGTATCAACCTCGCTTACATTGGCCATTGTTTTTATCCCCGTCATTTTTTTGCAGGGTTTTACAGGCCGTTTATTCCGCGAATTTGGCATCGTTGTGGCCAGTGCAGTTTTAATTTCAGCGTTGGTTTCATTAACACTAACTCCGGTATTGAATGTCAAACTTGGAGGATCGGCAGGTCATCATTCACGGTTCTATCTTGCCACCGAACCATTTTTCCAAGGTCTGGAAGAAGGTTATCGTCGGTTTCTCAGTTTCTTTATTCAGAATAAATGGATCTCATTTTTAGTTTTAGGATTGTGTATCGTCCTGATTTTAACCTTGTCGGGGAGTCTGAAGTCAGAACTGGCGCCATTGGAAGACCATAGTTATATCCGAACATCATTAACTGCACCTGAAGGTACTGAGTACTCGACAGCAAAGGCAATAATAGATCAAGTAGCGCAAATAAATATGGATTCTGTTCCTGAAGCTATCTTTGTTCAGGCTCGGTATGGAGGAGGACAGAGTTCAAGCGCCAATGTCGGGAATATTACGACAATCTTGTTAGATCCTTCTAAAAGAAAAGTCTCGCAACAACAGATCTATGATCGGCTTACAAAAATTTATAAGACGATTCCTGATGCCAGAATAATTGCAAGTCAGGAGCCGACAATTACAACTTCTTTTTCACGGGGACTGCCTGTTCAGTTTGTATTGCAGAACCTTGATTTTGAAAAACTGGAAAAGGTATTGCCCCAATTTCTTGAGGAAGCCAGGAACAGTCCGGTTTTTAGCAGTGTGGATGTTGATTTGAAATTTAATAAGCCTGAACTAAACGTCAAGGTTGACCGGTTAAAAGCCACCAGTCTTGGAGTGAACGAAAGGGATGTTTCGGATGCTTTGAATTATGCCTTTAGCGGGGGTCGTACGGGTTATTTTCTGCGGAACAACAAGCAATACTTTGTAATTGCCCAGGTATTGCGCGAAGACCGGAATGTCCCTGCCGATATTTCTTCGCTTTATGTAAGGAACAATGCAGGTAAAATGATCCAGTTGGACAACCTGGTAACAATAGCGGAAAACAGCAGCCCGCCTACCTTGTATCATTACAATCGGTATAAATCGGCTACGATTTCGGCCAACCCTGCCAGCGGAAAAACTCTGGGCGAAGGTATTGCTGAAATGCAGCGGATTGCCGATAAATTGCTCGATGGTTCCTTTACAACCGCGTTGTCTGGAACTTCGAGAGACTTTGCAGAAAGTAGTTCGAATATATCTTTTGCCCTGATATTGGCGCTCCTTTTGATTTATCTGATTCTGGCCGCGCAGTTCGAAAGCTTCCGCGATCCTTTTATTATCATGCTTACCGTTCCGATGGCTATTGCAGGCGCGATGCTCTCATTATGGATTTTCGGACAAACCCTGAATATTTTCTCCGAAATCGGAATGATCCTTTTGATTGGGATTGTCACTAAAAACGGAATTCTTATCGTTGAATTTGCCAATCAAAAGCAGAAGGCAGGTATGACAAAGAAAATGGCAGCATTTGAAGCTGCATCTGCAAGGTTTCGGCCAATATTAATGACTTCGCTCGCTACCATTTTCGGAGCATTCCCAATTGCATTTGCGCTGGGCGCCGGCGCTCAAAGTCGGGTTCCACTTGGTATTGTTGTTGTTGGCGGTTTACTCTTCTCGCTGCTTCTTACCCTGTTCATTATTCCGGTAACTTACATCGTGATGTCCGGAAAAAAGGATTTAAAAAAGGATTAAACTACTTATCAGACGAAAAAATGGTTAAAGGAATCACATTCATACTTATATTTTTATCGGTATTTTCAGCAGCGAAGGCTCAAAAATTAGTTACGGTTGACGATGCAGTTCAAATAGCATTAAAGAATAATTTCGATATTCTGGTCGCTCGCAACAATGCTGACATCGATAAGGTTAATAATACACGTGGCAATGCTGGTATGTTACCGACTCTTCAGGTAAACGGCTCAGGAACTTACCAGCTAAGTAATGTTCATCAGGAACTTACCAGCGGATCAGATAACAATTATCCTGCACTTTCCGCAACAACCTTCACTTCAGGAACCCAGTTGTCGTGGACCTTGTACGATGGAGGAAAAATGTTCGTCACAAAAAATAAACTTAACGAAATAGAAGCTCTTGGTGAGATTCAGTACAAAGATCGGGTTTTAACGACCATGTACAACGTGATAGCTGCCTATTACGACGTTGTCAGACAAAAGCAGGAGTTAAATTCCATCCATGAAGTCATCAATTACAATCGTGAAAGAGTAACAATAGCACAGGCAGGTTACACCGCAGGATCGCTGATCAGAACCGATTTGCTTCAGGCAAAAATAGACCTGAATGTTACCATGGAGAGTGCTATTAATCAGCAGTTTATTATTGATGTTGCTAAAAAAACTTTAAATGAATTGTTAGGTCAGAATACCGAAGAAGCAATCGAAGTTTCCGATTCAATCCCGCTTGATTATTTACCTGATGAAAATGAATTAAGGCAAAAAATCTATTCGTCGAATACCGCTGTATTATCCTTTCAGAAGCAAATTGATGTTGCACAGTTGAGTCTCAAAGAATTCAATAGATTATACCTTCCAAAGGTGAATTTTAACGCAGGATATTATTTTTCACATACCACCAATTCAACAGGCTCAATTTTGCAAAATCGTTCTTTTGGGCCTCAGGTTGTAGGTAATGTTGTTATCCCTTTGTACAGTTCTGGCGAAAATAAAAGAAAGGTAGCAGCGGCTGAACTACAGCTGCAGTCGGCTGAATATGATCTTCAGAGCGTGAAACTGCAAGTGAATACAGAACTGCTGAATGCGCTGACTGGTTTTAAAAATCAGCAGAATTTGATGCAGATTGAAAAAGAGAATAAGGAACTGAATAAGGAAAACATAGAAATTTGTTTGCAGCGACTCCGGCTTGGACAATCTACCTCGCTTGAGCTTCATCAGGCGCAGGATAGTTATGCCCAGTCGTGCACAAGGCTTATAAATTTTGAATATAACCTGAAAATTGCCGAAATAAAGCTAAAACAACTGATCGCCTTGTTGTAAACGGACAAGAATCCTTTTCATGATCAGTCTTTTTTTGATTTGCCGTTTAATTTCGACCTTATTTTGGTTTTGAAATTTATAAATGGGGTTAATTTTGACTCAATTTTATTTTCAAAAGTCGTTGTCATGCGAAAAGTATCGATATTTGATTTAGTTTTGCCTGAACTTCAGTCCATTTTTATGGTTTATTGGTAATTATTTATTAGTCAAATTTGTATGATTTCATTTCTGTTGTCTGTCCGTCAATCTGTTAGAATTACGATGGTTGTCATTTATGTTGGGTGTATTGCAGCTTTGTCATTACTACCTCCACAAGATTTCCCCAAAGTGCCTTTGTTCGATGGAATTGACAAAGTTGTACATTTTCTGATGTATTTTATATTCTCGCTTCTAGCTTGTTGGGCCATTAAAACCGAATTGAATTATCGCCGATTGTTCGTTGTTATTCTTTCAACCATCGGATGGGGTATATTTATGGAAATCATGCAATTTAGCATGCATCTTGGTCGCTCGTTTGACATATACGATATTCTGGCAAATAGTGTAGGCGTTTTCTTTGGAGTTATCGTTTACGTTTTGGGTTCACGGAAATATCTTGCCTAATGACACTTAGCTACAAGTCATGAAAAACCCTTGTAAATAAATTGTTTACAAGGGTTTTTTGTGATCCCACCGGGATTCGAACCCGAATCATAAGAACCGGAATCTTACATTCTATCCATTGAACTATGGGACCGTCTATTTTCAGCGAGCACAAAAATAATAAAACTTGAATTGAAATTGCCTGTTTGAAAAAAAAGACGTGAAATTCAATACTTTTAACTGAATAAAGATGCGAAACATACTTGTAATCAGGAATATGTATTTATCGTGTATGTTGATAATTTTATTCTTCGATTCAACTCCCCGAAATCAGAATTGTACTACTTTTGAGGGAAATAAATCCACTGTATGATCACTGAAGAACTTCTGAAAGAATGCCGCTTAGAATTTGAGGAATATTTTCAATCGCTTAGTATCGATTCTCCTGAGAACCATAAAAAAGTAGATGAAATTCGGGCACATTCCCTGCGTGTTGCCAGCAATATCAAGTTGTTAGTTAATGTTGTTTCTCAAACAGAAGAGGATAAGCCTATTGCTGAGCTTATTGCATTATTTCACGATTTAGGTAAGGCTTCCATGATTGTTCAAGGTACCGAATCTCCGCTGAATATTCAACGTGATCATGCCTCCGTTTCGGTAAAATTGATACAGCAAATGGAGTTTTACTCAAAATTACATGCTGATATTCAGTTGATTATTCTAAAATCTATTGAAGGCCATAATAAACTGAAGCTTCCAAAACTCGACAATGAGCAGCAAGCACTATTTGCCAGGTTGCTTCGCGATGCCGATAAACTGGATATTTTCGAATCATCGTATCGTTTTTTTAAAGAAAAGATTGGTATTCAACCTATTGTGACGTTTGACCTGATTAATAGTGCGGAAGTTTCTGAAAAGATACTTAAAAGCTTGATCGCTGGAAAAACCGCTTCGATTGAAGATATGAGAACCATGAACGATTATAAGTTATTATTGTTATCCATGGCCTTCGACCTGAATTTTAAATATACATTCAGGATAATGAGCGAAAAGCAATACATCCCGAAAATTTATGAAACGTTACCTAAGCGCGATCAGATTATCGATATTTACAGGAGCCTGAAACTATTTGTCGAAAATAAGTTTGTCTTCTAAATTGTTTAATTCTTGTTGAGCTATCGCGTTGGTTATCAGTGATGTAAAGCTAATGACGATAAATGTAGTGCGTTTTCTCTTTTCGAATGACTCTTTTCTTTTTTTAACTCACTCTCTTTATTCCTGAGAAATTTTCACGGTAAAGGCCTGGAGTACAGCCTTTGCTCTTTCTGAAAATTCGGTTAAAATTTGAAATATTAAAGAATCCACATCGAAATGCAATTTCCGAAATGGTTTGATTTGTCTCAGTCAGCCAGCGAGTTGCAAATCCAATCCGATAATCGTTCAAAAATTCAGTAAACGATCTTCCGGTTCGCTGTTTCATCAAACGTGATAAAGTTGTTTCGGTCATATTCAGCATTTCAGAAACTTCTTTCATCTTTATTTTTTCCTGATAATTTTGTTCAATATATTTATATACTTTTTTTATCCGGTCGCTGTTCGTAAAATCAGAAGTACTCATGATTCCTGTGCTAAGCATTTTCTGATCGTCAGAGGCCGAAAGAATATGAAGAATAGAAACTAGTTCGATAAAGGCCTCAATCCCATTTTTTTTCGATAATTCCTCTAATCTGGGTGCAATTTGCCTGGTGACTTTTTCTGAAAACAGAATTCCTCTCGAAGCGTTGGCAAGCATATCTCTTATCGGTTTCATCATGTTTCGGGCAAGCAAATTTTCATGAATCAGATCCCGGTGAAACTGAATCGTAATCTCATGAATTTCTTTACTTTGGCAACGACCGTTGTTCCATCCGTGATACACGTTAGGTCCCACCAAAACCAGTTCGAAATTGTTTATGAAACTTTTATGATCGCCAATAATTCGCTCTGCATCAGTAGCTTGGTAAATATAATTTAGTTCGTATTCAGGGTGAAAATGAACCGGAAAGTCGAAATGACTTTTTATACGGTCGAACACCAACAGACAATCTCCTTGCGACAAGGGAGTAATTTCGCGTTGTATTTTTTCGCTTGAATGAATCATTGCCTACTGAATTAAAGGGCTGTGATGCCTATTGTGATTGAATACTGGTGTTAATTTCGTTTGGCCACCCAGTCAACCGCGCAGCCGATGTGTCTTTTACGTTCGGGTCCTGAAAAGCTTCCGGGGTATGACCGAAAACTGTATAGAATGAGCGCACATTGCCCTTTTCCTGATACCAAATTAGTGAGTGGTCTCCCATTTTCCATTTCAAAAAATCAGGAGTGAATAGGTTTGCATTTTCGAGGGCTGTTAAAATCCATTTTCGTTCCTGCGCCAGATCGCTCATCATTTTTAATCCTGCTGAAATGGAATCGTGGCGGTCCCCGGAAGTTTTCGAAAAAACCAATACGTTGATCTTTTTGTCCTTCGTGGTTCCTGAAGATAAAAGGATGACGAGCTGACGAATGGATAAAGAGAGTTTCCCCATGATTTAGTTCGTTTTAGTTAATTGGCCTGTAAGAATACTAATTTAAGACAAAGAATGAGGCTTTCGAACTTGGTTATTTGTGTGTTGATAACTGAAGATGGTTAGGCTGTTCTATGAGAATTGTGGTTTTATCGGTCTTTTGCTTATCTTTTAGCAGTTGAGGTTCCCAACCCATTAAAAAAAGCAGAACGAAAAATCCAAGAATATAAGCAACCAAAATGTGCCAGCCTGATTTCAACCATCCGAAAACAGATCGTGCTTCATGAAACTTGTTTGTAATGGCAACCCCGGCCGACGAGCCAAACCAGATCATTGAGCCTCCAAAACCAACAGAATATGCCAACATGCCCCAATCGTAGCCATTTTGTTCGAGAGCCAGTTTGGTAAGAGGTATATTGTCAAAAACGGAGGATACAAATCCTAAGGAAAACGCGGTTTGCCAGGATGCTGCCGGCAATTCGTTGACTGGCATTAAGGATGCACAGGTCACCAGGGCAATCAGAAAAATTGATCCACCAATTGACCTTTTTGCTTCAGCCCAATCAGTTTTCCGGATAAATGCTCCAATTACAATAGCAATCCAAACGCCAAGTGCCGGAAAATTAAAGAATACATTCGTGGCAATTGTTAATAGTAAAATCATTACCACAATACCCAGTCGAGTCCAGTCAATAATTACATTTGAATTTGTATCTTTTTGAATCCGTTGGTATTTATCCTGCTGAATGGAGGCAAAAATCGAAAAAAAAGCGAGTGCGGTAAATGCGGCTATATACCCATGGAAAACATTCAGCGGATGAACTCCTTCAATCCACATGAGGGTTGTGGTCGTATCGCCAATTACGCTGCCCGAACCGCCTGCATTACTGGCTGCAACTATGGCTGCAATATATCCCAGATGTACTTTATGCTTAAAGACAACAATGGCGATTGTGCCTCCAATTAGCGCCGCAGCAATATTATCCAGAAACGATGACAGGACGAAAACTGCGATTAAAAGTACCAGTGGACCTTTCCAGTCGTCCGGCAGTATTTTTGGCAGGTACTCTGGAACACCCGATTCTTCAAAATGCCTGGATAAAATGGCAAAACCCAGTAAAAGTCCAAACAGGTTAAGTAGGGTACTCCATTCTCCGACACGTACGTCTTTGTTTATGACTTGATCCCAAAAAGAAACATGACCAAATAAATGTTCCGGAAGGTTGAATGATTGATCAAAAATAAATTTGAATACTAAGATTGAACCTAATCCGATTAATGCAACAATCAGAGTATAACGATGAAATAATGCAACACCCAAAAGAGTTAAGCCGAAAAGCAAAAATTCGGGTCTAATCCCTAAAATTAATGGCACAATTTGTTTTGATATCATAAACCGTGTTTTAAGTTTTGATGAAATTAAAAAAGAAATTTGAAAGCTTCAGTTTTTAAAAAAAAATTGTATCCCTTTTCAAGTACTTTTGTTTCTTTTAATACCAATGTGCTAACATTTACGTTCGCTCAATATTGGCATTTATAAAAGAGCCTGATATGCAGAAGTTTAAAAATAGACATTTTATTATTAAATCATCATCGATTTTATTATTTCTTCTTGCAATATATCCACAATTAGTTGCACAGAAGATCTATCCTGATCGAGGGATTTATGATGGAAAGATCGGAAATGACCAGATTATTCTTATCGCCGAACAGTCTGATTCTTCTATTCTGAAGGGTACTTTTGTTCTAAATAGAGGTAAGGCAGTTGAAGAAAGTCACTCTTTCCTATTCAATACTTCAGGAAGTAAGCCGATTTTTCAATCCGATATGTTTTTGGGGAAGTTGAAGTCAGCTAAGATCAGTTCCTCTGCCTTCGATGGAATCCTATCGCTGATAAACAGAAGGAGATGGTTTTTCTTCTGGCGACCGAAAGTAAGTTTGAGTTTTGTTAAGCGGACAGATTTACAGGTTGCACCTACGGATCGATACCAAAAAGAAATTTTCAGTAAAGTAGAGGTAAAAAGCAATCTTTTATACGGAAAAGCAAAAGGTTTATGGATCAATTCGCCATACACCGACGATCCGTACATTACTGTTTTAGGAAAAGGATTGATCAAATCATTCAACGACCCGGAATTACTGGACTTGAAATTGGATGTTTATTATCCCAAGACCGATCTTTTTAAGAATAGGCCATTAGTAATGCTTATTCATGGAGGCGCATTTTACATCGGGAGCAAAGAATCGGCAGCAGAAAGTAGCCTGGCAACTTCACTGGCGAAATGCGGTTATGTGGTTGCTTCGATCAATTACCGACTGGGCTTTAAACCTCTGGCCAGCGATGTTGAACTGAGTGCTTACCGGGCTGTTCAGGATGCACATGCTGCCCTTCGGTTTCTTTCTCACAATGCAAAAGGATTGGGTATCGACCCCAATCAGATTTATGTAGGAGGTACCAGCGCTGGAGCAGTAGCTTCGCTCAATGTGGCATTTCTGGATAACGCTAAGCGCCCTAAACGGATTTTGGAAGCCGAAAAAGAGGGAAAAGTCATGAAGATTGAAGAATCGGGAAATAAATATACAGAAAAGTTTGAAATTAAAGCAGTTGCCAATATGTGGGGAGCCGTTTCCGATTTAAATATTATTGACAAAGACAAAAAAATTTCGGTATTGTCCATTCATGGCACTGCCGATGGCATTGTTCCTTATGAATATGATCATCCATTTCAAAATTCACTGATGATTAACCGTTTATTGATGGATAAGATGTATGGTTCAAAATCAATTCACGACCGGCTCCAAATGTTAGGTATCCGTAATCGGTTGATTCCTCTTAAAGGCATGGGGCATGAGCCCGAACTTGATAATTACAAGACCTTAAACCATTTTATGGATACGATAACCTATCAGGTCACAAAGTTCTTCTATGAAGAAACTGCGCCAACTGTTTTCCTGCCTCCCAGTCAACTTACCATTTCCGAAAAAGATGATTTGAAACCATTTTATTACGAGGTTCATAATGGTTCGCCTGTTATGATTACGGTTACGGGTGGAGTAAAAGCCAATGCCAATCCGACAGAATCCTCCATTATCTGGTTTAAGAATATAGAAACCAGGAATTTCAATATTCTTACAAACAATAAATTTGAAGCCTGGAATTCGAAAACCTATTCGGTTTCTATCATCAAATAATCATTCAAATGTTTGATTTAGATCGTTTTCCTTGTGTTAAATTTACATCAATTAAATACTCATTTGAAACATTTATTTAATAAATAAATAACTTGGCATCGGTTTTCGAAAGGGTTTCGATGTTCTTCAAAGTGTGGCAAAAATAGAGCTGTTTTTTTTAATTTTCTTTTTATTTCTGATCAGCGTACAGATAATCACCCTTAATGAAGTATGACTTGTTCTT
>Ga0302296_1002266_pt1 | contig 13127 bp, 9 predicted proteins | sample III_Fen_N3_1_FD_194546 | JGI IMG/M metagenome (GOLD analysis project Ga0302296, IMG submission 194546) | Peat permafrost microbial communities from Stordalen Mire near Abisko, Sweden - III_Fen_N3_1 | ecosystem: Environmental > Terrestrial > Soil > Wetlands > Permafrost | place: Sweden: Abisko... | reverse complement strand
CAAACGGCTCCAACGCAAGTAGGAGCAGATACCGACTGGAAATCAGTTTACGCCGGACAAGGACATTCGGTTGCCATTAAAAACGACAGCACACTTTGGGCGTGGGGATACAATCAATACGGTCAATTGGGATTAGGAAGCACCTCGAATGAAGTAGCACCTGTACAAGTCGGAACAGCGCATGAATGGATTGCAGCGAGCTGCGGAGGAGGACATACCATTGCTTTAAAAGCAGACAGCTCACTTTGGGCATTCGGTTACAATGGAACAGGGCAGCTAGGCGACGGATCGATCACACAGCGTACTTCACCGGTTCAAATAGGAACCGACACTGATTGGGAAGAACTTTCTGCCGGCTTCGAATTTTCACTGGCGAGAAAAACCAATGGAACTATTTGGTCTTGGGGATTCAACGGAAACGGTCAGCTCGGTATCGGAAATACCACTCAAAGTAATGCTCCTGTTCAAATAGGAAGTGCGCAAGATTGGATAAAAGTAGAAGCGGGTTCTTCGTTTGCGTTTGCTATCAATGCGGCCAACGAACTGTTTGGCTGGGGGTACAATGGCGCCGGACAATTAGGGCTTGGGAATACTTCTCAGCAAATTTCTCCGGTTCATATCGGAATGGAAAACAGTTGGTCTGATATCTCTGCCGCCGTCGGTGCAATTAACGGTCAAACCGTTTTCGGAACACACAGTTTGGGGTTATTAGCCCCGGGTTATGTCATCTGTGCAACCGGCTCCAACTACATCGGGCAACAAGGCAACGGCACTACCGATCAGAGCCTGGAGTTTAATTGTGTTACAGGCGATTTAACCTCCGGCATCGATGAAAATATTACTGCCGCCGGTTTTACCGTTGCACCGAATCCATCCAACGGACTGTTTACGCTCACCGTTGATGCAACCAATGCCAAAGGCTTCTCATGCAAAGTAATGAGCATTACCGGACAATTGTTGTTGGAAACAGCGGTTACAGATTCCACATTTACCATTGATTTACGCGAATTCGGTACAGGTGTATACATGGTGGTACTTGAAAATGCAACAACAAGTTTGAAACAGCGGGTAGTGGTGGAGTGATAAGCTTCATTCTGTCCCGATTGCTATCGGGACTGATTTTCGCTCTGAAAACAGTGTTTCTTGCACTATCAGTAGAGTTGTCTTATCGTTTGAGTTCCAAGATTACTTCTACCTGATCATACGGTATTTTCTTTGGGAATAGAAAATTAAGCCCCAAAAGCATCGAACGCTTCATGCTGATTTTTTCGGCATTGCGGAAGGAAAGTTGATACGCACCGGTTTCTGGAAATTGAATCTGAAAACAGGCAACCCCGCGTTTTCCATTGATCCGGGTTCGTTGTTTAAAAGCAATAGGTTCGGTCAGTATGACTTTTGTAGTATCAGACTGTGTTATTTGAATACCAAAATCCTCAAGTCCGCGTACTGAAAAGCCACCCGCTAGGTGTAACCGATAAGTTCCTGCTGTTGGAATATGAATGGTATGCTCGGGTTGTGCTAAGGACAGTTTGATCATGGAGCAACTTTAAGGAATAAATGGTTTGTAGATATGCCAGTAAGACACATTTTTCGATTCCAGTAAAAATATAGTCGCGAAGTAAAATTTTTAGGATCACTATTTTTTCGGGTACTCAGAAGCGGTTGTTCATCGAACTTTTCACCAGTATATCCGACGTTTTATTTCAGAATATTTATTCGTGTCGTAAACTAAATGATTGAATTGTTGCTAATCAAAATAAAGTTCATCTTCCCACATTACAAATCCATCAACACGGATTGTACATTTATAATGCTTGCCACATGGCTCACAACTGAGCCATTGATCGTCCTCATGATTGCACATCAAACTCTCACAATGGGGGCACTCTACGGTTAAAGCACCGCAATAATCACATTCTCCTGCCCTAATTATTAGTGGTTCTATATTTAAAGAAAAGTCAAAAAGAGATAATTGGTTTGGGTTAAAAAAATCATCAGGACCTGAAACAAATTTCATCTCTATTGAAAAATTTCCATAGTGCGTTTCGTAATAGGAACATTCACATATAAAACCATCTTCCGGCTCCTCACCATCCCACTCATTTGTCAGACTGTCTAAGTAATCTTCAAATTCTTCGCGAATCGCTGCACCAATATCTAATGCTTGTGGTAAGGTGCGCTCATAGCGTAAGTTGAGTGACCCTACTATTTCTTCAATATCAGGATGAAAACGCTCCCCTGATGAATCAGCAAACTCTTTGTGGTTATTTGACACAAAAATTGTGACTCCGGAAAGAGGCACATTCCCCTCTTCAAGGTACTCAACAACAGAGTACAAAATTAATGCGTCTGCGAGGTTGTTTTTGTTGGTAATAAAAGGTGCTTTTACTTTAGCCAATGCCGCCTCGAGAACTTTGTTATTAGTTTCACTTGAAGTTGGTATGTGTATACATTTTTGCCGTAAAAATGTCTCGACATTCTTAATATGCGTTTTATTTCGTTCGATCCTTCTGTCGAGTTCAATGTGGACTGCTGATAGTATACTTTCTAAATCAGTCCATCTGTTTTCTGGAAGAAAAGACTTAATAGTGTTTATCGATTTTCTAAGTTCAAGCTTTTTTGTAGACAAATCCTCGATCAATTCGAGTTGAGCCTTTTCATTTCTTTCCCATTCCCTAATGATCTGTTCGTTTACAAGAATTTCCAACTGTCTAGTTCCAACGAATAAGTCTAGAGTGTCAAATAATGAAATATGACCGTTTCGATGAATATTTTGCTCCCTAGACTGTTTCTGACTGTCATATCCATTAGCTAAATATAACCAGATGTTTGTATCGAGGACGAGGTAGAGCATATATTTGTTGTTGTTATTTTTCTTCAAAATTTTAGTAGTATTTTCAATGGCAAATGATAATCAGTTAAGCTGGATCACTTCTAACCTAAATTCTAAAAATTTCTTTAATGTTTAACTCGCTTTTAATGGAAATTAGTGTTATTAGAATCAAATCTACTGTGTTGGCAATAAATGTGGATGCTGTTAATATTATTGATATTCTTCCTAGCTGCCCATTAATATTTAAAATGTACAAAATCAAACTTGTGATAACTATGAGTACGAAAATGAGCATATTTAAGAAGGTCATTTTAAAAATCACAGGAAAAGTATTTGAATTTAGGGAAGTCAGATAATAGTGTTTCTCAAAAATCACATTATCGAATTCAGAAAATAAATCTTTTATCTGTGATTTATACTTTTTTTTATCGATTTGCTTGTTTGTTATTTTGTAATACAGCTCATCAACACTACTTAGCCAATTTTCATGTATGCCATTAAAATTAACGATCTCATTATCAGAGTTGTTTAGCATATACCAAAAGGAGCCTGCATATTCTTTATATCGCCCAATGTCATTTAGACTATAGTTTTTTGGGTTGATTTCCGAGTAGAACGCAAAACTGTCCTCGCCATCCTCCAAGGCTTTCAAGGCAAGATAAGCCTGTCCTGTTGTACTGTAAATTTCCTCATCAATTTTTATCCACTCTTCATAAGAAAATCTACTAGTTCCTGCTCGATATTCTTCGAAGTGAAGGTCTTTATATTTATTATCTATTACTGATTTGGCATTGATACCGTTGAAATTCCAAAATTCATGCAATCCTCTTAAGTGATGGGCAATACGTCTTAGGTAAGTAACTTTGAGTGACAGCTCATCTATTTCTTTTTTTCGTTCAATTCGAACTGCATTCTCTGCAAATAGTTTCGAGAACAAAAATGTAACTACTATTGCCACTAGAATGGAACTGACGGAAATCAAAACGTTGAGAATCTCTGATCCTTTGAAATCATTGGATGTAATATTTGACATTAGTAAGTAATTTACTAAAGTCAAAACCGATATAAACATCAAAATTCTGAAAACGGTACTGGTTGAAATCGAGCGCATTATTTCTATATGATAGTGTCTAACAATATTAATGAAAATAGTAGGTCATACTATTCCTTGTGTAAAGATAAAGTTGAGTTTTATAGAGTGATGGCGTGATTATCGAACAGATATAAATATGCGGAAAAGATTACCCACAATACGTTTCCATCTTTCTATAGTAGTGATGTAATGGTTTGTGGGAAAAAGCCTTATCCCAAAAAGAATTTGGCTCTTAATCACTTAGTACGGAAAGAGAGACTCGAACTCTCATTATCCTGATCCTAAATCAGGCGCGTATACCATTCCGCCATTTCCGCATTAAAAAGTTGCCCCAACAGGAATCGAACCTATAGTACGTGGACCAAAACCACGTGTGTTGCCTTTACACTACAGGGCAATTTTGTCTGAGAAGCAGGGTTCGAACCTGCGACCTTCCCGACGGTTACTGTCGGGATAAACAACCACCGTTATCTTCTCAGAATATAGAGCGCCGATCTGCGATTGGCAGATTTACAGACAAGAGACAGTTGTCTGCATCGGTTTTCACCGCAGCGCTCTGGTGGAAATGGTAGGATTCGAACCTACGTACTCCTCATCCCAAATCAGGCGAGATAAACCGCTCCTCTAGTACTCGAATTGCAGAGACAAGAATGAGATTCGAACTCATAAAAACCGGATTTGCAATCCGATGCCTTCACCCTTCGGCCATCTTGTCTTAAAAATTGAGGGCATAAAAAAAGCACCTCGTTTCGGAGATGCTTGTGTTATAGAAGGTGTTTCTTCTAGTACATCAAGTCATATCCATGGTATAAACAACAGTTCCACACGGGAGCAGATAGGGGAGTTGCGCAAGCTGATAACAGCCCTTGTTTCCGTTTTGATATGTGTGTTGTTGTGTCATGTTCTTCATTGTTTGATGCTGCAAATCTATAACAGGTTTTTGAATCCTGCAACTAAAAAATAAAATTAATTCATTGATAATCAGTTGGTTGATTCTGTTTTTTTTGACAATAGAATTCCACTCCGGATGTCTCCGAATGATCACATTTTTGTCAACTGACTGTCTCCCAATTGCTTCGTTGTTTCAATACTCTTTCGTTATGTTGTCTGTTTACTGCTGCATTGTTTGAAAAAAAAATCAAAAAAAAACGCCCAAATCTACTTTGGACGTCCTGTTATCGTGTATTAATACCGTTTTTCTAACTCAAGAAAGGTCATTTATTACGCACAATTCATCCTGTTCCACCAACTGAAGTTGGGGAAGATAACAGGGAACGAGTCCTTGTTGGATGAATGAATATGTGCTTGAATGAATCATATTTCGGGTAAAAGTAATGGTTTTGAATGAACTGTTTCTGAAAATGACATTGTTTAGTCAATGTTGGTAAATTGTCAGTCTCTTGACGGAATCTGATACTCGTTCAAGTCATCAGACCTCAATCCCTCTTCATCGCTGCGCTAAGGGAGAGGTTGGCCAATCCTGTCAAAAAAGAGTTTTCCTATTTCTAGATCAATCGTTTCATCAAAACAACACCTCTCAAAAGCGCTGTCAGCCTGAGGCTGAAGCGCGAAAATCTGCGCATCTGTGGGAACCGAAATGACATTATTGTCCTGACTCAACCAACCTACACAAATCATTCACTTGTTTAAGCAAAGAGTCACCACCTTTCTAGATTTATCCGTAATTTCAACGAACGAAAATTCACACAATTCTTCAACACCGAAAACAACTTCAATTCCTCGGTTGTTGAACTAACAAGACAAACAACATGAAACGAACAGGATTTGTATTTACACCCTATTCTGCGCCGGAATTATCGCCCTTTGATCGGTTGTTCGACATCTTTAAAGAACTCATTACGCACACCTCAGGCGACTTCGACGAAGCCATTGACTGGTTGCGGGTGCTCGATAAAGAATACGAACTCACCACACCCGATTACACCATCGATGATTTTGTGGAAGACCTGCGCAAGAAAAATTACATCAAAGACAAGGTCAATGACGACGGAACAGGTGGAACCGTGATCACCGCCAAAACCGAACGCGCCATTCGCCAGCATGCCTTGGATCAGATTTTCGGAAACTTACGCAAAAGCGGAGTGGGCAATCACCGCACCAAACACAGCGGAAACGGCGACGAACAAACAGGTGATTATCGGCAATTTAACTTCGGTGACGGTATCGAACGTATTTCCATGACCGAAAGTTTGCGCAATGCGCAAGTAAACAATGGCTTGGGCGATTTTCAGCTTCACGAACGCGATTTGGTGGTAGAGGAAAGTTTCTACAAAGCGCAGATGAGCACGGTGCTCATGATTGATATCAGTCACAGTATGATTCTCTATGGCGAAGACCGCATCACGCCCGCCAAAAAAGTAGCGATGGCACTGGCCGAACTGATCAAAACCCGCTATCCGAAAGATACGCTTGATATCTTGGTATTCGGCGACGATGCATGGGCGATTGAAGCGAAGGATTTACCGTATTTGCAGGTAGGACCGTATCACACCAACACCGTTGCCGGACTGGAATTGGCCATGGATTTACTGCGTCGTAAGCGGAATACCAACAAACAGATCTTTATGATCACTGATGGTAAACCGAGTTGCGTCATCGAGCCCGACGGTTCGTATTACATGAACTCCAACGGGTTGGATAAATACATTGTAGACAAGTGTTACACCACTGCTCAGCAAGCAAGAAAATTGCACATTCCCATTACCACGTTTATGATTGCGCAAGACCCATACTTGCAAAAATTCATCCGCGAATTTACGGCAGCCAATCAAGGAAAAGCATTCTATACCGGCATTCAGGGATTGGGACAAATGATTTTCGAAGATTACCAAACAAATAGAATTAAACGCATCAGAGGATAAATCAAGACGAAAGACTGGAGACCGCTTCGCTAAAAGACGGTATTTACTAAAAGTCCGTATTTAGTCTTCTGTCTCTCAGTCTTGAGTCTATAACAAAAAAGTATGAAAGCAAACACCACATTAGGCGAATTAAAAGCCTCGGGATACCAAACAAAAAGCGTGAAAGAAGAATTGCGCGCTAACTTAATTGAAGCGTTGCACGCGGGTAAACAACCGTTTGAAGGCATTCACGGTTATGAAGATACCGTGATTCCGCAATTGGAACGCGCCATTTTGGCCAAACACAATATCAACTTATTGGGCTTACGCGGTCAGGCAAAAACACGCTTGGCGCGACTCATGGTCAATTTATTAGACGAATGGATGCCAATCGTAGCTGGTTCGGAAGTCAACGATGATCCGTTGAGCCCCTTGTCGCGTTATGCCAAAGATCTCATTGCCGAACACGGCGACGCAACACCGATTGCGTGGGTGCACCGCGATGATCGTTTTGCTGAAAAACTGGCCACGCCCGATGTAACCATTGCCGATATCATTGGTGACGTAGATCCGATCAAGGCTGCGAATATGAAATTGTCGTATGCCGACGAACGCGTGATCCATTTCGGGATGATTCCTCGCGCCAATCGCTGCATTTTTGTGATCAACGAATTACCCGATTTGCAAGCGCGCATTCAGGTGGCTTTGTTCAACATCCTGCAAGAAGGCGATATTCAAATCCGCGGGTTCCATTTGCGTTTTCCGCTCGATATTCAGTTTGTGTTTACCGCCAACCCCGAAGATTACACCAATCGTGGAAGCATTGTAACGCCATTGAAAGACCGTATCGGTTCGCAGATTTTGACGCATTATCCTGAAACCATTCGCATTGCACGCACCATTACCGAACAAGAAGCCAAATTGGAAGGCGCGCAAAAAGAAAACATCAGTGTACCAAGTTTGGCTATGGATTTGATTGAACAAATCGGTTTTGAAGCACGCGAAAGTGAATACATCGACAGCAAAAGCGGCGTGAGTGCTCGTATGAGTATTTCGGCATTTGAAAACCTGATAAGTGCTGCCGAATTACGTGGACTGAAAAGCAAGAATCCCAAAACGAGTGTTCGTTTATCCGACTTCATGGGAGTGATTCCTGCGCTGACAGGTAAGATGGAATTGGTTTACGAAGGCGAGCAGGAGGGAAGTACTTATGTGGCTGAACAATTGATCGGTTCGGCGGTAAAAACGCTCTTCGAAAGTTATTTCCCGAAAGTAGAAAAATTAGAAAAACAAGGAGAAAGCGATCCTTATCAGGGAGTGGTAGATTGGTTCTTTGAACAAGATGAATTTGCACTCACAGATGATGCCGACGATGCGACTTATCAAGCGCAGTTGGATGCCATTACTCCATTAGATAGTTTGATTCAAAAATACCAACCCAATGTGTTACCGGCCGAAAAGCATTTCTTGAAAGAGTTTGTGTTGTGGGGCTTGGTGGAAAGCAAAAAACTCAGCAAATCACAGGTAGATAACAGCACCACTTTCCGCGATAAATTCAGCGATTATGTAAGAGGTGGAATGAATTGATTTTCAATCTTAATTGAATTTGAAGGGAGGTTGTCTAACGGGTTAGGCAACCTCTTTTTATGATCGCTTTTTTTACTTGTCACATCAATATGTGTTTTGGTTTTTCAAAGCGTAATTTTATTATTTTCGAAGAAAAATAAAATAGATTTAAATGGGGCTATTTGATAAAATAAGAGGTGAATTTGTCGATATAATCGACTGGGTTGATAATACAAATGATACCATTGTTTGGAAATTCCCCAGGTATCAGGACGAAATTAAAAACGGTGCCAAATTAACCGTTCGCGAAACACAAATGGCAGTCTTGATGAATGAAGGCGTCATTGCAGATGTTTTTGGTCCGGGAATGCATACGTTGACCACTCAAAACTTACCGATATTATCCACGTTACGTGGTTGGAAATATGGTTTTGATAGTCCGTTTAAAGTAGATGTGTACTTTATCAGTACCAAACAATTCATCGATCAAAAATGGGGTACAAAGAATCCGATTACGGTTTCTGATCCGCGTTTTGGTTTCATTGAATTAAGAGCTTTCGGAAATTTTGCTTACCGAGTTGAAGATGGAGGGAAATTCATCAAAGAAATTGCGGGAACTCAACTGATCTACAGAGCAGACGAGATTGAAGAGCAATTGAAAACCATCATTGTTTCGAAATTTACGGATGCTGTTGGCGAAGGAAATATTCCGATTGAAAAGTTTGCCGCCAACATGGATGAATTGTCCAAGTTAGGTCAAGAGAAATTAAACGAAGATTTCAAGGAATACGGTATCAATATCACCAAATTCCTGGTCGAAAATGTGAGTATGCCGGAAGAATTGAAAAAGGAAATTTTCAATTACTCGCGTTTAGGAGCAATCGATGCCCAAAAATTAGCGCAACTAAACATGGCTAATTCCATCAAAGATGTCGCCAACAACGATGGTATCGGAGGAGCAGGTATGGCCATGGGAATGGGCGTTGGAGTAGGGAACATGTTTACCAATATGATGACCAACAACGCCGCACCTCAAAATCCGGTAAACGCAACACCACCGCCAATTACAGCTTTTTTTATTGTGAAAGACGGAGCACAGGCAGGACCTTTTGACATGCAACAATTGCAGGTAATGGTGAATTCTGGAGAGGTAAGTCGCTCTACAATGGTCTGGAAAGCAGGCATGGCCAATTGGGCTACGGCTGAATTGCAACCGGAACTGGCTCAATTGTTTGCAATGGTTCCACCGCCACCACCACCTCCAATCGGTTAATTATAGTTTAGATTTATGGAAGAAAATTTAGCTCAGATAAATGCTGACATCAAATGTAGCGGTTGCGGTTCAAACCTGAATTTCAAACCCGGTACGGATAGTTTGAATTGTCAGCACTGTGGAATGATTAACAAGATTGAGGTTGCTCAGGTTGACATTGAAGAAATCGACTATGAGTCGTTTATTGCGGATAAAATTCATGTTGAAGAAACACAAAGCGTAACCACCGTGAAATGCGGTAGTTGTGGTGCTGCTACAACATTGAAACCCAATGTAACCAGTGAAAATTGTCCGTATTGCGATACGTCGTTGATTATAAAAGATGCTTCTACTTCGTCGATCATCAAACCGAAGTATTTATTGCCGTTTAAAATCACGAAGAATGTAGCCGATGAAAAATTCCAATCATGGTTGAAAGGCTTGTGGTTTGCGCCCAACGACTTGATTGCAAAAGTGAGTGGCAACAGAGATAAAATTGACGGTGTTTACATGCCTTTTTGGACCTATGATGCTCAAACTATGAGTCGTTATGAAGGAAGAAGAGGTGACGATTACACTACCTACGAAACCAGAACGGTTTATGTAGATGGCGAATCAAAAACGGAAAGTGTTCCTGTAACCCGAACCAATTGGTACCATGTAAGCGGATCGGTCAGTAACACTTTTGATGACGTCTTGGTTTGCGCTAGTCATTCGTTGCCGGAAGATTTGGTGAAAAACCTGGAACCTTGGGATTTGGATCAATTGGTTGCTTACGATGATCGTTTTTTGAGTGGATTTGTCACCGAATCGTATCAACTGGATATGAAAAACGGATTGGATGTTGCGAAAAATTACATGATGCCTGAAATTGAACAAGCTGTTAAATACGATATCGGTGGAGATCACCAACAGATTTCTGACGTTGATGTCAATTACAGTGATTTGACGTTCAAGCATATTTTGCTACCCGTTTGGATCAGTGCGTTTCGTTACAATGAAAAAGTGTACCGATTTACCATTAATGCACGCACCGGCGAATTAATCGGAAAACGACCGTATAGTACTATTAAAATTGTATTGGCAATTGTGGCTGTAGTAGCTGTTATTGTTACAGCCGTTATTCTATTTAATAAGTTTAGATAAACGCTTTATTAGATTTACATAAAAGCAAAAGCCCTAAGACTGCTCAAGATCTTAGGGCTTTTTTGGTTTCAATCGTTCATGAAACCAGTGAAACAGATGTGTTATTCAACCGGTTTAATTCCTCCAGCCGCCACCTAGTGCCTTATAGAGATCAACCATGGCGTTCATCTGTTCCATTTTTGTTTCAACGAGATCAAATTTCGATTCCAATGCATCGCGTTGAGTGAGTAATACTTCCATATAATCTGCTTTTGCCGAAGCGAATAAGCTCAGTGAAATATCCACCGACTGATTCAAAGCATCCACTTGCTGTGCTTGCAAATCATAGCTTTGTTTCAGGTTTCCGATTTTCGACAATTGATTGGCTACTTCTATATAGCCGGTCAAAATGCTTTGTTCGTAATGATACACCGCCTGAATTTGCTTTGCATTGGCATTGTAATAGGTTGTTTTCAGCGCTTTTCGGTTGATGAGTGGCGCTGCTAAATCGCCTACCAAAGAAAACATCATCGACTCGGGAGCCTGTACAAAGAAACTCGGATTAAACGCCCGCATTCCTACTCCCGCGCGGATATTGAGCGAAGGATAAAATTGTGCTTTGGCCACTTTCACATCCAATTTACTTGCCTGCAATTCCAGTTCCGCCTGACGGATATCGGTTCTGTTTTCCAACAATTGCGAAGGAATTCCTTCTTTCATGTCGAGCGGAAACAGGTTGCTGAAATCATCTGTACTGCGCACCACAGGTTGCGGAAAACGACCGACCAAGAAGTTGATCCGGTTTTCGGTTTCAATGATTTTTTGCTGAATGCCGTATTGCAAACTTGTGGTATGATACACTTCTGCTTCAAACTTCCTCACGGCAAGCTCGGTTACCTTGGCAGCTTGTTTTTCCAGTCGCACAATTTCCAAGGCATTGTTTTGAATCTCGATGTTTTGTTTCACCAACTGCAGTTGTTTATCCAGAGCCAGTAATTCGTAATACGAGCGCGAAATCTCTGAAATCAAGCGGGTAACAAGGAAGTTTTTTCCTTCTACCGTTGAAAGGTACCGTTTCACCTGCGCCTCTTTTGCATTCCGCAATTTGTGCCAAATATCCACTTCCCAATTCATACGAGCTCCGATCATAAAATCGGGCAGCACTTCCGGAGTTGCTCTTCCGGGCGAAATATCCGTATTGGCATCGTTGGCTCCTTGACTGGTATAACGTCCAACTTTTTCAGCTCCCGAACCCACGTTTACACCAACCGACGGAAGGTATTCTCCTTTACGTGCTTGAATTTCGTTGAGTGCAATCTCTACTTCGCGCAGTGTTATGTTCAGCTCCTGATTGTTGCTCAGTGCAGTGTCAATCAGTGATTGTAAATGCGGATCGGTGAAAAATTCTTTCCATTTTAGTTGCCCCGAATTCAAGGTGTCTTGCGTAGCTACATACTGAGTAGGAACGGTAGAATTTTCATTTTTTGATACAACTTGCAACCCTTTACAAGCTGTGGCCGATAGGGCAAGACCAACGATCATTCCCCATGTACGAACGGTTTTTTGACGTTTCATATTAATCGTTTTCATCGGTTGGTGGAAATGCGTCAATTGCGTGCACGAAATCTTCCGTGAGTGAACTGTCGTCTTCGTTTTTAATCAATTTTTTACCCGCGGCCAATGACCCGAAAATGTAATAGAGACCGGGAACTACAATCACCCCGAAAATGGTTCCGAAGAGCATCCCACCCAGCGAACAAGCACCAATCGTATGGTTACCAATAGCTCCCGGACCACTAGCCAATACCAACGGAATCAATCCTGCGATAAAGGCAAACGAAGTCATTAAGATGGGTCTGAAACGCACTTTCGCACCAACAATTGCAGCTTCCAAAACAGTGGCACCTTCGTGGTGTTTCTGCATGGCAAATTCTACAATCAAAACGGCATTTTTTCCCAGCAATCCAACGAGCATTACCAGTCCGACTTGCGCATAAATATCATTCGCTAGTCCCATCATTTTCAAGAGTAAGAAGGCTCCGAAAATTCCGGCCGAGAGTGAGAAAATCACCGCCAACGGAATAATGAAACTTTCGTATTGGGCAGCTAGTACGAAGTACACGAAAATGAGTACAATAATGAAAATGTATAGGGCTTCGTTGCCACGCATGGTTTCGTCTTTCGACAATCCGCCCCAATCAATGTCATAGCCTTTGGGCAGTACTTCTTTGGCGACTTCCTGAACCGCTTTAATGGCCTCACCCGAACTGTATCCTTTAGCCGCTCCACCTCGAATGGGTGCGGTGGTATACATGTTGTAACGGTTGATTTCATTGGCACCCTGCGTTTTCACAATTTTCATGAACGAAGAGTAAGGTACCATTTCATCGCGATCGT
>Ga0302296_1002265_pt1 | contig 13128 bp, 14 predicted proteins | sample III_Fen_N3_1_FD_194546 | JGI IMG/M metagenome (GOLD analysis project Ga0302296, IMG submission 194546) | Peat permafrost microbial communities from Stordalen Mire near Abisko, Sweden - III_Fen_N3_1 | ecosystem: Environmental > Terrestrial > Soil > Wetlands > Permafrost | place: Sweden: Abisko... | reverse complement strand
ATTCATCCAAATAGCACAGGCTTCAGGTATAAGCAATGGATTTTTGTTGTGTACAAAATTTGCAGCCGATAATCCGAATGTTGGTGAGTAATTATCGTTGGCAAGAATATCAATAGCAGGAGCACCGGCTTGCCAAATATCAAGCATAAGGTAATTGGGTCCTCCACTAGGCCAAACACCTGCGATGAGATTACCTCCCGAGGCATCCCAGGCATTTACGTATGTTGGCAAATTATAAATGGCCTTACCAGCCTTTGCAATTTCATTTACATAGTTGGCGTAATTCCATGCCATAAATATTTCATCGGTATTTGGTGATTTTCCAAAAACCTCTTCCCACGTACCCCGGGTCTTTGAACCATTACTTATATACGGCGTAGAAATACCTGGTTTTAATTTAGTTGGATTATTACTAACGTATTTGATTAATTCACCGGGAACTTGTTGTTCAAATAGTTTAGTAGCTTCATCTGAAAAATCCCTTGTACCTCCTAATAAACCGACCTCATTCTCTACTTGCATCATGATCACAGTACCATGCTTATCAACCTGAGCAATTCGTTCCATTAATTTTTTATAAGCCTTCAAATCGGCATTTAAACAATTTCTATTAATATTGGAAATGGTGGTAGAAATTTTCTTGTCTTTAAAAAGCATGCGTGGGAAACGTTTCATATCTGTTTTAACCCAATCAGGCGTATAATTGGACTCACCATTTTTCCAACTTCCAAGCCATAGAATAACCAGTTTCAGGTTATTATCATAGGCACTTTTTATGTGACTATCGATGAGTGAATAATCAAAGGTACCTTCTTGCGGTTCTAATTGCTGCCAGGTTATAGGCAAATAAACTGTATTCACATTCAGTGATCTGATACGAGCCCAACTATCTTTCATATACTCAATGCTAGAGGCAGAAGAGTTTAATAATTCAGCTCCAATAATTAGAAACGGCTCATTGTTTACATACAATTGTTTGACCCCTTTAGTTTCTTTAATTACCGGCAAAGTAGAATTGATGGCCAAATCGTCTGGTTTTGAAGACTTATTAGCATTATTACTTGCCATTAATAAAGCCACTAATAGGGTAAAGACTATGGATAATTGAATTCTTTTCACGATATTTATTTTGATTGGTTTTTAAAATTATTGTTTAGCTCCTCACTATCACAAGCCTGCCGCCTGTACTATTCAAAAGAAAGTTTCTTATCTTTCTCTGTGTTGACAAAGTTTTCAGAACCGAGCAAGCAGAGGTGTCGAATATATATTATACCTAACAAGGTAGCACTACCTATTGCCCCATTATTTTCTTAGCTTGTTTTTAAGTCCGGTGTGCGAATACACAATATTCTTAAAGGTCTGAAGATCCTCATTCTTGAAATCACGCTTTGGAATCGCATTAGCAACTTGTCTGTTTTGCCAGATTAATATCCAGACTTTATTTTCAGTCACACCATAAATTTTCTCCCAAGTCAATGTTGAGTTGAAAGATTCACCTATTATTTGAATATTCTCTTTGTCAAACTCATAGTTTATTGTTTCTCTGATTCGTCCATTCGACTCATAATTTTTCTTTGCTGCCAGGTAAATCTGAACGGGCAGTACAAGAATTAAAAAAAGGCCATAGATTAGTAGAAACCAGGGAAATTCGGAAGAAGTTTTCAATGAAATGATAGTCATGAGTAACATAAACAACCCGATACCTGCCATAATCTTAAATGTTGGTTTTCTGTAAAACAAGTAATAGCTAACTTTAATGTAATCATCAATACTTAGTTTCGTTGTCAAAATAATTTTATCCATATATTTGTTTTTTTTGTTTTCTATCAAACCCCTGCTACCTGTACTATTCAAAAGAAAGTTACTTATCTTTCTCTATATTGACAGAGTTCACAGAGCTGTGACAACTGCGAGCTTTTACCTGTATTGCAAATTCGTCTTATTCTTTCATATTTCTGCTTGTAGGTATCCATATGTTATTCTTATATGGAGCATAAACTTTGACACTTTCCTGTAAGCAATAATCAACAACTTTAATGAAGTCACCATATTTTGAATTGTCTTCAAAAACGATATGTACTCCACAATTACTTTTATTTGTTTTCTTATACTCAATCAAAAAACTTCTTATTTCAATCAGTCTAAGACTATCTACTTTCTCAAAACCCGTCAAAACAATTTTTTTATATGGTCCATAAGCTGTATCAAATTTTATAGGGCTTGTTGGATTCCAAAATATAACTTCTATAGCTCTCTCCTTTTGATTATTTCTTTTTTCTTTCTTAGTCACCAGAACGATTACAAGAGCTGATATAGATAAAAATATCAACACTATCCTAATAATCCATTGTTTAAAAATAATCCTTCTCATTCATTTTCAGTTGTCAGTCATTATAGTTGTCTTATTCGCATAAGAAAAGTAAGTTTCTTTTCTTCCTCTGTATTGACAGAGTTCACAGAACCGAGCCTGAGGTCACATATAATTGACTTTGTTCAATTAAATCTTAGTTTTTAAGCCCGTCAAGATCCGATATAAGATTCGTGTATTCCTTTTTTCTCAATAGACTTATACTAACATCTGATGTTTCAAACACTCCGTTGTTGTTTATCTTTTGAAGTCTTAATTCTTTCCGAAGTCCAAACTTTCCAATAGTAAGTTTATAATTACTGTATTCCTCTTTGCCGATTTTCAATTCCTTAATTCTTTTTTTGTACCCAAATAAAATAAATGGAGACTCCCATCTATTTAAATGTGGATTATATGTTTTAATAATAATTTCGTCGGCAGTAAGCTGAAATTCAATGAAAGCAGGTCTGATTCTTTCGTCAATTATTATAAAATAAATTAGAATCCAACTAAACGTTATCAAAGTATACTTTCCATCATCTCTATAATTGGAAAATAGAACCTGAAAGAAATCTATTTTTGTAAAAGATGACATAATTATCATTACTACAAGAATCATAACTGTACTGATAATAATGGCTCTTAGAATCAAGTAAGTCTCAAATAATGTTTTGTTGTTAATCATTCTATTATACTTTGGTTTCAATTCTTTTGTTTGTTGTTCCATTCGTAGATATTTGAGAAAACACTTTTTATTGCGTTACAAGCGCCTAACACTTTAGCACTCGTTACAAACGATGGGGAGAGTGACTCCAGACTACATCACGTTAGATACAAGGCTCTGCCTTGTAAATCTTATTCAATTACTTTTTAATACGGAAGTCAGAAGAGACTTCCTTTTAGTCTGAACGAAGTGAGGACACTTCACTCGACATCCCGCGCTAAGCTATTGTTGACAATAGTTTAAATCAACGTGATATAAGTTTGTCATATCTTTTTTTTCATTTTTTCTAGAACAACGAATATCATCCCTAAAAGCGGAATTCCAAACAGATTTACAATGTACCCAAAAAAGTAAAAAATAGAAGCTCCTGTATAACAGCCTCCATTAGGCATTGCCATCCTCAATCCTTTAATGGAAACTTCCATAGCCATCCAAGGAACTAATAGCCCTAGTATAAAAAGTAATATGCCTGCAATAATTGTTTTGAGTATAATTCCATTTTTAATTACAAGTCTAAATATTACGTACAAGACACATGGAAGTAATATAATGATTGTCGGAAAAATTAACGACATAAAAGTAATCATATCTCAATTCTTTTAAAGTTTTGTTTATATTTTCCCCCGTTCAACATACTCTCCACACTACATCACCTAGACATAAGGCTTTGCTTTTTCTTAATCTTATTCAATTACTTTTTAATATGGAAGTCAGAAGACTTCCTTTTAGCCTGAACGAAGTGTGGACACTTCGCTCAACATCATACGTTAAGCTACTATCAACAAAGATGAAAAATTGTTGGCGGCAGTTTATATCATTTCATCAATTACTTCATAAGTTGCTGTATCAAAAACTAATAGTCCTTCATTTTTATCATTGAGTTGTCCAACAATATTGCCTTCCTTATTCCATATTGAAGTTTTTCCGGCACACTCAAAACCACCAGATTGTCCTATGAAATTAGCCATAAAAACAATCATTTCATACTTGCATGCAATAGCTGATAGCTTTTTAATGTCACTGTCTATGTCATCAACATCACTTAAAACACTTGCAATATAAATATTGGCATTGTCTTTATATGCTTTTTTTGAGTGTTCAGGATTTGATAAATCATAGCAAATAGCTGGTGCAATAATACTATCGCCTATATTCAAATATATTTGCTTTTGCCCGGGTGTAAAATGGCAAACTTGTGTTGGATACAAATATTGTTTAGAATATGTAACTCTCTCTCTTTTTGGTTGAAAAATAATCATACTAATAAATAAATTATCATTTTCTTTTGTTGGTAATCCAACACCAATAACAATTTTATTTAAATCACAAATTTCTTGAAATACATCAAGTCTTTTATCATCAGATGTTGTAGCTAAATCCTTTGCCAATTCAGGTTCATAGCCAGTAAGTGAAAGTTCAGGAAAAATCATTAAATCAGCATTTCTATGAATTGCTATATTAAGAAGCTTTATATGTTGTACTATATTTTTCTCAATGTCTCCTTTTTGGGGATTTGTTTGTCCAATACCTATTCTCATAATTCATTTTCTAATTCTGACTAACTTTAAAATTAGTCATTTAATTTATATTTTTTAATAGTCGAAATCAAACAGTTATAGCGCTCGTCGCTCCGTATATATCTATCTTATTCTTTGCAGAAAGCTTCTGACTGGTTGTTGGGATATTTTATCCCAACTCTTTGTATTCTTAGCATTTGTAATGCGTTCTGCAATAATAAGCAAATTGTCTATCGAATTTAAAAATCCTTATAGTACAAAGAGTTGGGATAGCACCCACCTACCAGCGCGACCTTTTGTGCAAGTAATGGTTATATATCCGAGAGGACAGAGTTGTTATAATTGCTTTCATTGGTGATTCAATTCGATAATAAAAATGCACGCTGCTTTATGACTTTTATCGTTTTGCTTCTTCCAATATTGCTTCTATATGTTTATCAAGTGTATTTACTAAATTCAATTTGGGAACCGTTTTGTTGTTAAAGAATACAGGAAGTCTCATACAACCAAGAATAATTCCATCGACTGTGTAATTCGAGATCACTTCTAAAATCTGACTTTTTGAATCTAAATCAATATCTTGTCCTGTTGTCAATTTGTTGAAAATGATATTGTTTATTATTTCTTGTTCCTCAATCTTAGGTGTAATTAATTCAATACCAGCACGCCTAAATCTGTCTTGATAAAACGTAGATTGCATAGTGAATTTAATCCCGATTAAAAGTCCTTTTTTTATATTTAATCTTTGTGATTCTTTCAAAACGGATTCTACCGCACTCACCATTGGAATTTCAAATTTATTTTGGAGAATATCAAACACTCTATGAGGTGAATTGGCTGCTAATGCAATAACTTCTGCTCCTGCATTAATTAGTTTTTCAATACCATAGCTGATATAATCGACATACTTATCTATTTCTTGATTGTCTTCATATTCTTTAAAAAGTCCATGTGACAAACTATAAATTATTATTTCGGGAAAATCTATATTTCCGAATTGAATTTTATATAAGTCCATTAAGCGGTTATAATATTCAATTGTAGTGTAATGACTAATTCCTCCCAGAATTCCAATTTTTTTCATAGATTATTTTATTCGTTCCTGTGTTTCAGTGTCATTTATCTGTTCTTTTCTTATTTTTTTGCACTAGCCCATAGTGTGTGTTATGGGCTAGGGCTTTGTCGTGTTATATTACGTTTAATTACATAATAGAATAAAATCCAATATATTACCCACAATGGTATATGTTTAGTTAGTCTATTTGTTTCTGCATCCAAACTATATCAAACTGTTCTCCACTCTTTTTTGCAATTCCGCTAAATCGCCCACATTCTACAAATCCATTCGTTTTATGGAAGGAAAGACTTTCTTTATTTTTAGACGAAATATTTGCTAATATAGTCTTTATACCTTTTTTCTTTGCCTCAATCTCTAATTTTATCAATGCCATTTTCCCAATACCTTTCCCAGTGAATTCTTTATCTATGAAATAAGTAATTTCAGCACATTCATTAAATGTAGGTAAAGGATTATAAGCATGAAGAAAACAGAACCCAATAATTTTATCCTTTACCTTTATTGAAAAAGCTGGATAATCTTTAGTTATATTTATGAATTTGTCAAAGTATTCATAAGGAACAGTCTTGTCAGGAAATGCAGCTGTACTATTATTAATGTAATAATTAAAAATATCAATTATATCTTTCCCATGTTCGGTTGACATATTTTCAAAAGTAATATTCATGTTTTTTATTAAATAAAAGTTGTAAGGTATTTATAGGATTCAATTTATTCCTTGTCTGTATTAAAACTTGTGCGTTTTTTAATCTGCTTGAATAATAAAGTGCCCCCGTTCACCGTAGCGTAAAATAATGCTGCTTTCCATATTCTATTTTTGATATGCAAGGCAAGAGACTTGCTTTTACTACGACGAAGTCTGGAGACTTCGCCGAACTTCATGCTGCCAACCTACGCCTAACTGAGTTTATTACTATATTCTTTCAATCTCTTCTTTTGTGAATTCATTTACCTTATCTCCTGTATTCACATTCTCTGAAGTAACAAATAACATCACATGAGCTTCTTTTTCTGCAATTGGTCTGTGAACTTGTCCCTTGGGGATAATTATAAATTCACCTTGTTTTACGTTCACTAGTTTTTCCTGCGTATCAATAATAATTTCTCCCTGAATCACCATAAACATTTCATCTTCATGGTCATGTTTATGGTATTTAAATTCTCCCTTGAACTTTGCTAATCTAACTTGTTGATTATTTAATTCCCCTACAATTTTTGGGTCATAAAAACCATTAATTAAGTCGAACTTTTCCTTTATGTTTATTATCTCCATTTTAATCTCCAGTTACATCATTATCAATTGTCTCAAAGCAAAGTAACTTTGTCCTTTTTTCAGAACGAGTTCTGTGTAAAACATTTTTCGGTACTTTTATCATCTGTCCACTTGTCAACGTTTCGGTTTTATCCTCAAAATCAACGTTTAATTCGCCCTCAATTACAAAAAAGAATTCATCACTCTTATCATGTTTATGCCAATGAAAATCCTTTTGGATAACACTTAATCTTACAACATGGTCATTAATCTCACATATCGGAAAGTTTTTCCAATCATCAGTTACTTCTTTTGTGAGTTCTTTATAATCAAGTTTTTTTATCATCTTATTTTAATTGATTGCACGATTGTTTTTCTAGTCAACATATATTTCTCCAATCAAATATAATTTTGCTTTTCCACTTATCTCAACTCTGTCGTCTAATAGTTTGCAATTCAAATATCCTTTTCTTTCAGAAAGCTGAATTGCAGTTAATTCTGTTTTGTTTAGTCTTTTTGACCAATATGGAGTCAGTGTTGTATGTGCTGAACCTGTTACCGGATCTTCATCAATACCAGACTGTGGTGCAAAAAACCTTGAAACAAAATCAGCATCGTCTCCTTTTGCTGTAATAATCACACCACGACCACCAAGTTTTGCAATTTGGTTTAAATCTGGTTTTATCTTTTCTATCTGATTTTCACTTTCAAATATCAAAACATAATCAGTTTTACCTTTTAAGGCATACTTAGGCAAAATGTCAAAACCTTGTATTAAATCTTCTGATAGCTCTATACTTTCATATATGTCAATCGGAAAGTTAAGTGCCAAAGATTCATCTTGTTTTGTGACTGTCAATTTCCCACTTCGGGTAGAGTAAAAGTTAATAGTATCTCCTGTATAGTTTTCATGGTTAAATAAAACGTAAGCAGCAGCCAGCGTTGCGTGTCCGCAAAGGTCAACCTCTGTTTTTGGAGTGAACCATCTTATTTGATATTCATTATCTCTTTTTACAAAAAAAGCAGTTTCTGCAAGATTATTTTCCATTGCAATTTTTTGTAGCAAGTCGTCACTTATCCATTTTTCCAACGGACAAACTGCTGCTGGGTTTCCATAAAAAACCTTGTCTGTAAAAGCATCAATTTGATATATACGATATTTCATTTTTCTCACTTTGTTTTGTATGTTTCTTTTTTCTAAAATAATGCCCAAGACTATTATCATTTGGCGATCTGCAAGCTTATTCGCTGTCAATTGTCTGAATCAGAACCAACGGTCACTGACCAGCGGGAAGTAATTTTCAGAATGATAGAATGATCAGAATAAAGCTCTTGCAAGGATAATTAAGTTCAACCGGACTTCCTTGCTGGGTCTTCCAGACCACAGGAAGCCTAAGTATTATGTGCTGGGCATTATTCTATTGTCCGTAATATTTTCCAACTAATTTTTTCTAAGTATCTCTCTTCTGGTTCATATGTACAATTCGCAAGAATAATTACAGCGCATTTTTTCTCTAAATTCATTATTATATTACTGTGATATCCACCTGTACCGCCATTGTGGAAATACCAAATCACTCCATCATTTCGGAAAATATGCCAAGCATATCCTAAATCTATAGCATTATTTTCAACTCTAAATGTCCGTTGTTGTTGAAACCTTAATACAGAGTCATTTGAAAAGTTTGCCAATACAAATTTAGCCAAATCATTTGTTGTTGATAAACAAGCACCAGCACTCGTAATGGCATTGCAGTTCCAATTTAATACGGATTTTCCTGTTTCATCATGTCCTTTTACTAATTTTTCTGTAACTTTTCCCTTGTCAATCGTCGAAGATACCATGTTGTATTTTGTGAATACCATCGATTGTAATAATTTATCAAAGGTTTTTCCAGTCTTAATTTCCAATAAATAGCCTAATAATGCCGCTCCTAGATTAGAGTAATCATATTGAGTTCCGGGAACAAAGTTTAGTTTCATAGTTGTCTTTAAATACTGCACGAACTTTTTATTGTCGTAATCTACAAAAGGATTTTCAGGGTTTCTCTTTACATATTCATCAATACTATCTGGATTGCACGGAATACCTGAAGTGTGATTGGATAACATTTTATAAGTAACTGACTTGCCTTCTTTCTCTGATTCATTCAATTTAAAAGGTAATGTCTTTGAAATTGGTTCGTCAGGATTAATTATATCTTTTAAAATCAAATTAACAAGAATAGTTGACGTGAAAACCTTAGTTATAGAGCCAATCTCAAAAACAGAATCTTTGTTATCAATAGAAATCAATGTTCTGTTTTTTTTCTTTACACCAATAAAGTTAACAGTATTGTTCTTGACAATTGCAAGAGAAAACTGTGTCTCATTAGGATAAGTTAATGCATATTTCTTTATTGTATCAACCGCTGATTGAGGAATATTCTCATCAGTTAATAATCTGTTTTGTGCCATTAAATCATATTTGAAACAGAAAGACACTAAGAAAAGCATTATCAAAGTAGTTTGTCTCATTAGCAATGTGTTTTTCTTTATCTATAAAAAAATTTGCAATTTGATTTTCTTTGAATATTACCCACAAGGTTTATTTTTTTTGCCTTGCACATAACAATTTATATCCGCACTTAGGTGACCATATATATACTTTAGCAGTTGGGTTGTTTGTTGTTATTCTTTAAAGCTTGATATATTCTTAATTCTACGTTTTTCATTTTACATTCTACATTTCTTATTTTCCGCCCCAAAGATAAAAACTATATTTTACAATATGAATAAATACTTTATTTTTTTTAATTCACACAATGAAGATTTATTAGCTTAAAGCTTATAAGGGAGGGAAGAGATGTAGGGGAACGATATGAATGGAGCGTTTAGACTGTAGAGCACCGTGGCGGTTTAAGTGAATGTTAGTATTTTTCAGGGTAATTCTGCTATCGTTGATAAAAACAGTGGAGTATTATTCTACTATAATGAAGCATTATTATACTAAGAAACTTCCTCTTTGGTGAATAATAAAAAGTATCATCAAAAGACAACTTAATTTCCTTTTCGGGTATTGCAAGTTTTATCGTATTTTTGTTGCAAACAGAAAACACAGGAATATATGTTCGACTTTCGTTTAAAGGTTTTTTATACAGTTGCTAAGCGACTCAACTTCACCAAAGCTGCTGAGGAACTTTGCATCACGCAGCCTGCCGTGTCCAAACACATTCAGGAAATTGAAAGCTATTATAAAATACGACTGTTCGAACGCAATGGCAACAAAATTCACCTGACCAAAGCCGGTGGCGTGTTACTTCACTACTGCAACCAGATATTCGGACTTTATGGAAGTCTGGAGTTCGACCTCAATGCCCTGACCGAAACCTTCAAAGGGAAACTACGCATAGGAGCCAGCACCACCATTGCACAATATGTGCTACCGCCACTGCTAGCCGACTTCCACCAACGATATGAAGACATTCAGGTGTCACTCACCATCAGCAATACCGAACAGATAGAACAAGCATTGAATAATAACAGTATCGATTTCGGAATTATCGAAGGACAATCGAAAAATACACTGTTTAAGTACACCGAGTTTATCCACGACGAAATAGTACCGGTAGTGGCTTCCAGTCATACGCTTGCCGTACAAAAAGAGATATCCTTAGAACAATTGCTATCCACTCCAATGCTGTTGCGCGAACCCGGCTCAGGCACACTGGAAGTAATAGCTCATGCATTGAAACCACATAACATTAAATTATCCGATTTGCAATGCGAAATGCAACTCGGCAGCACAGAAAGTATAAAGTCCTATTTACTTCACTCCAACTGCATGGCTTTTCTTTCCATTCACTCCATACTGGACGAACTGGAAAATAATAAGTTACGAATTGTGGATGTAAAAGACCTGAATCTGGATCGCACCTTCCACTTTATTCAACTCTACGGTGGAACGGAAGGATTGCCGGAATTATTCATCGAATATGCCCGACACTATAACTTCAGGTAATCAGACATAAATAATAACTATCATAATCCTGTTTATATTCCCTGTACCTTTGCAAAGTCAATTAAACAAAGGAAAATGAAAAGGGAAATTACAGAAAAAGATGCACATGAAAAGCATGTATTATTTAGCAACACAGCAGTAAAAATCAGTTTTTTAATCATCGGGATTTGTTGTTTAACCCCTTTTGTGTCACCGCCCATTGCCTTGTTTGTTGGATTGATATTTTCACTCAGCGTTGGAGCACCGTTTGAGGTATTCAACAAAATAGCATCTAAATACCTGTTACAAATATCAGTAGTGGGATTAGGATTCGGCATGAACTTGCTCGACTCCGTGAAATCAGGTTCCGACGGTATGTTGTTTACCCTGTTCTCTGTTGTAAGCGTACTGTTTATAGGCCTAATGCTGGGAAAATGGCTCAATATAGGGAAAGTCCCCTCCTATCTGATTGCTTCGGGTACAGCTATTTGCGGAGGAAGTGCTATTGCTGCCGTTGGACCTATTGCTAAAGCCAACGAGAGTGAAATGTCGGTTTCGCTGGCAACAATTTTTGTGCTGAATGCCATTGCACTGTTTCTTTTTCCGGTATTGGGACATTGGATGCATCTTACTCAGCATCAATTTGGCTTGTGGGCTGCCATTGCCATACACGATACCAGTTCGGTGGTTGGCGCCGGAGCTACGTATGGCGAAGAAGCGCTGAAAGTTGCTACCACCGTGAAACTTACGCGGGCATTGTGGATTATTCCGTTGTCAATCTTCACTTCGTTTTATTTTAAATCGAAAGGCGACAAAGTGTTTATTCCCTGGTTTATTTTGTTTTTTATAGTGGCTATGGTTCTGAATACCTATTTGGATATTCCCAAAGCAGTTACTCACAGTATAGTATCGGTTGCCCGACAAAGCTTAACGCTGACACTTTTCTTTATCGGAGCAGGATTGTCGAGATCAACCATTAAATCAGTTGGCATAAAGCCACTGGTGTTGGGTGTTACGCTCTGGTTTTTTATTGCCATTGTAAGTTTATCATTTATCTATTTTCTATATCAACCTAAGTGAAATCTCTAACTACTTTTTACCTTTGCGTATTTTATAAATCAGCAAATTGCCTTTATCTTTGAGAAAAAATAATACTGCCTGTGATTTATTGATGTAATGTGTTACTAATTGATTTAAATGTGCACACAGACAAATTAGAAAAAATCAATTAAAAGTAACATTATGGAAAATGACAAAAGATAAACTAAGCGACCAATTTCTTAGTGTTTTCGAGGAAAATACCGGGATTATCATTAAAATTTCAAGAGCATTCACACACACTTCTTATGATAGAGAAGACTTGATTAATGACATTGCTCTTGAACTTTGGAAATCATTTGAGAAATTTAAAGGTGATTCAAAGATCTCTACCTGGATTTATCGAGTAGCATTGAATACAGCAATAAATTATAAGCGAAAGAAGAAAAATGACTCTTTGTTTTCCTTCTTAAATGATTTCAGGAAAGAAGAAATTACACCGTGGCTTGTTGAACAGGAAGAATCAGATGAATCAGCTGTATTGTATCAATGCATTGAAGAACTGAATGAAATTAATAAAGCCATTGTCTTACTCTACCTCGACGGTAATTCGCATACAGAAATATCAGAAATCATGGGTATTTCAAAGACTAATGTAGCAACGCGAATTGGTCGTATTAAAGAACAACTCAAAAATTTAGCCATTACTAAAATCTAATTATTATGGAACTTGATGAACTACAAAATATTTGGTTGCAATATGACCGAAAAATCACCGATAACACGCATTTGAATAAAGAAATTCTAAAACGAATGTTGATATCTAAACCGGAGAAACGCCTCAACTGGATTAAGATTAAAGCTGGATTTAATGTGCTTTCGCCGGTAATTCTTATTTTACTGATAAAAGTTATGGATATGAAATTTAGTTTGACTTCCAGTTTTTATATTGGACTAAGTTTGTTTCTGACCTTATTTATAATCAATTATATTTGGAATATCAGATACTTCTTATTGGTTCAAAAGATTGATTTTTCAGGAGCTATTTTGTTGATAAAAAAACAAATTGCAGAACTTGAAAAATATAAAATTAAAACAACGAAGATACGCTACTTAATCATGCCTTTCGCCATTATAGGAATTTTCTTTATGATTATACAGAAACCTATATTCAATACCGAATCGATTGTTAT
>Ga0302296_1002260_pt1 | contig 13151 bp, 11 predicted proteins | sample III_Fen_N3_1_FD_194546 | JGI IMG/M metagenome (GOLD analysis project Ga0302296, IMG submission 194546) | Peat permafrost microbial communities from Stordalen Mire near Abisko, Sweden - III_Fen_N3_1 | ecosystem: Environmental > Terrestrial > Soil > Wetlands > Permafrost | place: Sweden: Abisko... | reverse complement strand
GCAAGCCGGCTTGAGGTAGATTCCTTGGTGGAAGCAACTCAACGCGCACTTCGACAGCGAGGTTCACTTAGGGCAAAAGTGGCTGCCGATGACAAAGCGATGCTCGCTGTGCTGAAGGTGGGGTCCTCTGCTGGTGGTGCACGTGCCAAGGCCGTGGTTGGTTGGAATGCAAAGACGAATGAAATCCGCTCTGGCCAAGGCGATCTTCCCAAAGGCTTTTCTCATTGGATATTAAAACTAGATGGCGTAAATACTCAGCCAACAGGAGCTTCCAAGCATTACGGTCGCATGGAGTATGCTTATGCACGAATGGCAGAAGCGTGTGGAATTGAAATGAGTGAATGTCATCTCATGGAAGAAAATGAGCGCGCGCATTTTATGACAAAGCGTTTTGATCGCGACGGAAATGAGAAGATACATATGCAGACGCTTTGCGGAATTGCTCACATGGATTTTCGTATGCCAAGCGCTTATTCCTATGAACAGGTTTTTCAAACTATGCGCAGCTTACATTTACCGTTCCCGCAAGCAGAGCAGATGTATCGACGAATGTTGTTCAATTTGGTGGCACGCAACCAAGATGATCATGTCAAAAATATCTCGTTTTTAATGAATGCCCATGGAGGCTGGAAGCTTGCGCCTGCGTATGATCTGACCTTTTGTTATAACCCTATGGGTGCTTACACTTCGGCTCATCAACTTCGTGCAAACGGAAAGGTCGATAATTTTACCAAGACTGATTTGGTTCATGTGGCTTCGACGATTAGTTTAAAAAAGCCAATGGCAATACTTGAGCAAGTGCTTGATGGCGTATCGCAGTGGCCTACGTTCGCAAAGCAGGTCGGAATACCCAAGGCGCAAATCATGCGGATTCAAAATTTGCACAGACTTAAGTGGGAAGTATGAAACTACTCTTCGTAACCCATTGGGCCAATAACATGCTGATCTTTCGCACCTGGATGCTACAAGAAGCGGTGCGCCGTGGCCATGATGTGTATGTGCTGTGTCCCAATGATCCCGAGGCCATACGTTTTGCAGACCTTGGTGTCAAGCATATTCCCTGGGTGCTAAAACGCGGCGGAGGCATGGTGAATATGATCTCCGCAATTGTGGATGTGCGGAGTCAATTAAAAAACATTGCACCAGATTCCACTGTTGTGTATTGCGTTCAACCGATCATGGCGATTTTATGTGCATGGAAATTGGGAGGGAAAACAGGAAAGCTTTTCCCAACCTTCACAGGCCTGGGCAGCTTATGGACCGATCTCGACCCACCAAGTTTGAAGAAGCGTGCCGTGCGCAAAATGGTGGAACGAGTCTTTGGATTCCTACTCCCACAAGCGCAGAAAGTCTTTGTACTCAATCGCGATGACAAAGCGCAAGTAACCGCATGGAACCCGCAATCCTTGCAGAATAGGGTCGTGCAGACGAAAGGCGAAGGAATTGACCTCGACCATTTTAAACCACCCACAGAGCAAGACCGCTCTAAGGCCAGAGCGCGTTGGGATATTCCCCTTGATGCGAAGGTGATTGGTTTTGTTGGGCGCTTGATTCGTGAGAAAGGTGCACCAGATTTTTTGAAACTGTGTAAGGAAATGCAAGCCGATACGAATATTCATTTCTTGGTCATTGGGGATCCTGATTTAGGAAATCCAACCAGCTTAACTGCAGCAGAAATGCAAGAGCTTGAGGCGATTCCTCGCTTGCATCGCGAGCCATGGATGAATGATGTTCGCCCAGCCTACGCTGCTATGGATGTGCTGACGTTCCTGAGTGCTCGTGAGGGCTTGCCCATTAGTCCATTGGAAGCAATGGCCATGGGCGTGCCTGTGGTGGGGTATGATGCTGTGGGAACGCGGGAAGTGGTGCCAACAAAGAGTTGCTTTTGCGCTGGAAATATTTCTGATGTTAGTACCTTCGCTAGAGAGATTATGAAAAATTCCGAGGCGACATTGCAAGATGCTCATTTACTTGCGCAGAATTTTGAGCAAAAGAAAATATTAGGACAAATGCTTGAAAGGATTTGTACCGGATCATCAAATGAAAATTGATGTTGTCATCGTAAATTGGAATTCGGGCTTGGGTCTTGAGAAGTGCCTCCGCTCGCTAGTGGCTAATGGCCGTGATGTGGTGAATCAAATTATTGTTGTCGACAATGCTTCCAAAGACAACTCAGAAATTATTTGTGAAACGATTTCTTCCGTGACTCTTCTGCGTGCAGGTCAAAATCTTGGCTTTGCGAAAGCTTGCAATTGGGGTGCAAAGCAGACGTATGGCGATTGGATTCTTTTTTTAAATCCCGATACTGAATTGTTCTCAGAAACTTTGCCGGTATTGGCTTCTCGGGTGCTTGCAACGAAAGATCATGTGGGTATTTTTGGGGCTCAGCTTCTTGATGAAAATGGCACTGTTGCGCGAACATGTGCGTACAAGCCCTCTGCGAGATCGTTCTTGTCACATACTCTTGGCGTTGATCGATTTTTTCCCAAGCTTGGTTACCCAATGCTTGCGTGGGATCATTTGCAAACCGCTAATGTGGATCATGTCATTGGAGCTTTTTATTTAGTTCGGAGCCAAGTGTTTAAGGCACTGAATGGCTTTGACGAACATTATTTTGTGTATCTCGAAGATTTGGATTTTTCTATCAGAGCAAAACAGTTGGGCTGGAATTCTCTTTATTTAAGTGAGGTGAAACTTTTCCATGAAGGAGGAGGAAGCTCCAAACAAATTCTGGCAACGCGCTTGTTTTATGACTTACGAAGCAGAATCATTTTTGCGAAAAAACACTTTGCCTTGGTGCATGCTTGGTTCCAAGTATTATGTATTTGTTTTATTGAACCATGGACTCGATTCTTGGGGGTTTGTTTCGTACCTTCACTGTCGAATTTTAAACAGTTGGGAACAGCATACCTGTTGTTGTTGCACTGGATGTTCCTTGCAAAACGAGGACACGAATGAAAGTTCTTGCATTGACCCGCTACGGACGCAAGGGTGCGAGTAGTAGGGTGCGATTCTTGCAATACGTTCCATATCTTGAAGCTCATGGCTGTGTCGTAACCATTAGTGCGCTGCTATCAGATCAATATGTTGATGTTCTATATCGACAAAAGAAGCAAGCGAAGTGGGAAATTGTTAAAGGATATTTCACCCGGATTCTTAAACTCCTGAGCATCAAAAGATATGATGTAGTTTGGATGGAAAAAGAATTATTTCCTGGATTTCCTGCATGGGTGGAATGGTTGCTACAAAAAATTGGCGTGAAATACATAGTGGATTATGATGATGCGGTATTTCACAATTATGATTTATCCAAGCGATTTATATACCGAAGTTTACTTAGAAATAAAATTGATCAAGTAATGCGTTTTGCTTCCATTGTCGTTGCTGGTAATGAGTATATCGCAGCACGAGCCAAAGCTGCAACAGCTCCGCAAGTCCAGATAATTCCATCAGTGGTGGATACAGCCAAATATTCTTTGCATAATAATCATGCAAATGAGAGGCTTCCTGTGGTTGGTTGGATTGGTACTCCTTCAACGATTCAATATTTGCAAGAGATCGCACCAGCATTGCTGTGTGCATATCAGAGACAGCCTTTTCTATTGCATGTGGTTGGTGCAGAATTTTCTTACCCAGGCCTCGAAATTGTTTGCAAAGTTTGGAAAGAAGATTTGGAAATTGAGTCGATTCAGCAATTTGATCTGGGCATTATGCCTTTAGCTGATACTCCCTGGGCAAAAGGGAAGTGTGGCTTCAAATTGATTCAATATATGGCATGCGGAATTCCTGTAATTGGATCTCCTATAGGAGTCAATCAAGAAATCCTTTCCGGTGGAGTTGGACATATTGCTGTGTCTGCTGAAGATTGGTGTACTTCGATTCTTCAGGTGGTTCGAAATCCAGAAGAGGCTGCATTCATGGGAACATTAGGGCGCATGAAAGCAGAGAATGTTTTTTGTCTTTCAATTTCTGCTCCTGTGTTATTAACTCTTTTGAAAAAAGCAGCGAGAAAATGAATGTTGTGGTTGTAATCCCAATATATAAGAAGAACTTAACGTTAGCAGAAGTTTCGTCCTTAGATCAAGCGTTACGGATTTTTCAAGCGCGAGATGTTCGTTTTGTTACATATCGTGATTTGGACTTGAGTGAATATCGAAATGTTTTAAAAAAACATGATTGCAACTGGGACGTTGTGTACTTTGATAAAAAATGGTTTAGTCGTTTGCGCAGCTACAGTCAAATGCTGATGCGCGATTTCTTTTATGAAGCTTTTTCTTCTTATTCTTTTTTGCAAATATATCAGCTTGATGCGTGGGTTTTTCGTGATGAGTTGGATCTTTGGTGTGAAAGGGGCTTTAGTTTCATTGGTGCTCCCTTTCTTGATCGAGAACCGTATTGTGTAGGTAATGGAGGCTTTTCTTTGCGTAGGGTTTCTGATTGTCGGCGAATTCTTTCATTGGGACATGAGCTCAATCAGAACGTCCCATTGGTGAATCCGCGCTTGCAAGATGATTGGCGACGGTTGAATTGGAAGGGAAGAATAATGGTGATTGCTCGGAGGTTTGGTCTATGCCGAAGTTACCGCTATTTTCTTGAAAAATCGACAATTGATGAAGATGCTTTTTGGGGGACAATGGCTCCCAATCTTCATGCGGGTTTTAGCGTTCCAAATGTTGATGTGGCTGCACGATATTCTTATGATGCGAATCCCAGATTAGCGAATCAGATCGCGAAGGGGATATTGCCTTTCGGATGCCATGGATGGGAAAAATGGGATAAGGCGTTTTGGATGGATAAAATCAAAAGAGGATAAACGCCGAGAGTTTTCAATGATCCCACAATTGGAGACAACTTCCAAATGAACCGTTGGAAAATTCCTACAAGCCTTGATATGGCGGACTGATTCGCTTTACTTTCATTCGATCCTTTATGCCCGCAAGGAGTGCTTTATAAAGGATTGGTTTGAAAAGAAATGCACGGTGGAATTTCCAGATGGATATAAAATAGGGGCGCAACATTAATGATGAGATGCCAAGAAGCGTAATTCTATATACAATAAGAAGTTTTTGATTGCTTGATGTATTTTTTAATCCATCAAAAATTTGATTTTGTAATCCAGTAAAAATCTGATCTTGATGTCTTGAATATACGATTTGAAGCATCGCCGCCTTTTTACTTTCTCGGAGTTGGGTTGTCATTGAGTCTGGCTTGATACGATACTCAAAAAGAATTTTTGGTATTCGGAAAACAATAGAGTCTTTATTAAGAAGGCAGAGAAAGAATTCCCAATCTTCCAATCCCCAAGTCATGCAGGTTGCATATCCACCCACTATTTCCCAGTCTTCTCGGTAGAACGCTGCGCTACAAAAAATGCAGTTTTCTTGTAACATGCTACTATACGAGTAATCAGAAAGATTCCATCTTTCATTAATTGCGCCAAATTTTCTTGCTTGGCAGTATACAATCTTGGTTTGAGGGTGTTCTTGAAATCTTAGTATGATCTGTTCAACATATTCCGGCAAAATTCGGTCATCGGCATCTAATGGGAGAATAATTGGCGATACGGCGCGTTTGATTCCTGCGTTTCTCGCATCTGAAAGACCTCCATTTGGTTTGTGAAGGTACTTGAAGCGATTGTCATTCCTGCAGTAGCGTTTCGCTATTGCGGCTGTATTATCTGGTGATCCGTCATCAACAATAATGCATTCCCAATTCGATTCTGTTTGTGCAAGAACAGAGTCAAGCGCTTCCGGTAAATACTCTGCCTGCTTATAGCAAGGGACGATTATAGATATTTTAGGTACAACTTGCATCATAAAATTGCCGAAATTAATTAGATCGCTATTTGTAATAAAGTCATCAAGTAGAGGAAAAAAACTCTAGGAAGCATGCAAATTTTCGCGTGTCTTAAATATCTCAAGTAGCAAAAGCGAGCTTCAGAAAATGCTCTTCTTAAATGGAGATTTCGTGCTGTACCATAGAACCAAACAAGCATGATATGTGATATATAATCTTGAGGGATCTTGTCAAAATAGCGATCCACAATTGCCAATTCACTCAATCGCATTTTCGAAGGCGAAGAAATGTTGTCTCCAGATTCAGAATAAAAATAGGCTCCAAGGCACTGGGGAATATACAAGAATTTTTCCGTAACTTGAGATAGTCTCAGCCATAGATCAAAATCTTCTGTTGGAATTTCTGCGATTAGATTTACTTCGAAAAGCTTGGACTTGCGAACAACACTACTAGAATTTGGAATCGCATTTTTCCGATAAAGCAAATCGATGAATACTGGTGAATGCATTTTGCGAGCAGTAATTTTCCCCGATTTTCCCATTGAATTGAAAATATCGAGATCATGATACAGAATGTCATTGCCGTCCAGATGCTGACTCATTACAAATAGCTTTTCAGGGTACCACCAGTCATCAGAGTCTAAAAAACAAACCCACTCACTCGCGGCATTTTTGATGCCAATGTTTCGAGGACGAGCGGGGCTTCCTGAGTTTGCGGAATAAATGTAGTGCAGAAATAGCTTGTCGGTAAATTGTTGCGTGATTTCTTGCGTATTATCTGTTGACCCGTCATCACAAACAAGAACTTCAAAATCTTTGAATGTTTGTGCCACCAAAGATTCCAAACATTTAACAAGTGGCTTTGCTCGATTATAGGTAGGAATAACAACAGAAAATTTTGGTGTCATCATTTCTCCAAGGCAGACAGTAAATCGAGTTCTTCATGCGGAGATGTGAACGATGGAGTAGGAATTCTCAATGGATTGATTCGATAACCCTGATTCCAAAGGTTTAATAATTCTTCTTGAGAAATATTTCCATAGCGATTTGGATAGTCGCTCTGTACTTTATTGGCTGGGATATTTATCAGTTGTTGTTTGGCCATACACGCCCCAAAGCGAGATAAGAATATCCCGAGAAAGGCCTGAAGCTTTGCTTCTAATTGGTTGGGGCTCTCAAACGTTACCGCTTTTGCCATTGCAATAAATTCACTTAGCAAAAAAATATGGCCATCAAGTGAGATTGGATAATTCCATTCAACCATTCCTTGATTCCATTTCCACAGCGATAAATTTGGAAATGCATTTTCAGAAATGAAAGACGGGGTCGGGAAATTTACTCGGCTTGCATAGCTGTACTGAGTCTTAATTCCAAGACGAGGACTATATACGGCACCTCGATTGATTAATTTGCCTGCTGATTTTAAAGGCATTGGAGCAAGGAATATAATGTCATCAACTAAAAATGAAACCATTGAGCAACATGAACCATGTAAAATAGACATTAGATCTTTTTTAAAATTTGCCTCTCGAATGAATGAATATTGGCTGTGCTTGAATTCGTGTATCAGTTCTGCATATGCAGAATCCATTGAGCCTGGACTCGCTCTAAAGAGTATGTGGACGTTTGTTTCATTTGGATGAAAAGAAGAAAAACTTTTTAGAAGAGCCTCTAATTGCATCGGGCGATCAAAAGAAAAAATGACCCATTGAATTGTATTGTCTTTAATGAGTCTTTTGGGACGAATATTCAAAAGGATTATGGTTAAGTGATTGAGCATTTGAAATCGTTGTGTTCGCAGAAAAATTAAGAGCAAAATATTTTGTGCATTCGTATAAAGGAATCTGATTAAAAGCTCCTTTAAATCATTTGCATAGCGCGTAAATGTTAATTGAGCCGCAGCCATTCGTATCCTTAATTGATGCTCGGTAAATTTGAATCTCGCAAATAAATCGCGTCACCCCAAGAACGATGGAATGGTGTAATCATTTTAATGCGTCTAAACTGATGCCGTTCAAGAAATTGATCTAGGTCTGCAAGCATTGGGCAAGACGCGTATAGCTCCTCAAAGTTGATTTCGGTGCAAATGACATCAATCCCTTTGAGTAATTGTCTAGAGCCGTTGAGAGCCATTATTCATATCCAAATCGAACTTGTTAAAACTTTCGTCGATGCTCATTGCTGGGACCTCAACCGTTCGTTCGACCAAGATTTCTGGATAGATCTCGCTATGCTTCTTTAAAGGCAATACTGAGCTGGACTGATGATCCTTGTTGGTGATATTCAGCTGAATGATTCCAGACCGGTCGCAAGCGGCAAAATGAAGGATTTGAACATCCTTATCTTTAGCAAATTTTGCTTGTAGTTCGGTTACTAGCTCGGGGTTTGCTTCAACAAGAACGATGTTTTGAAAACCAGCCATTTTGTAATTTGAAACTTCTTCACCAAGGTGAGCACCGACATGCATCACCCCCTTTCGTGCGATTTGAGTGGAGTCAAATTGATCTAAAAAGAATGGAATTGATGGCGGGTAACCAAGCAGAATAGAGCGAAGTCTCGAGTGAGCAACAAGATAATCGCACTGTTCAAAGTCTTCTAAAAAAGTGAAATATTCAGGAATGTATAGAAGTCCTTGGTCAGTGATCTTATACACATCATAATCAAAAGAATTTAGAAGATTAAATTGCTTCGCAAGTGTAATGCCTGAGTCGATATACGTTCCACCATATTTAAATTGAAGAAAGTCGATATAGCCTTTATTTAACATTTGGCTAGCACCAACAAGAATTGCATGCTCAGCACCTTCCGCATCAATTTTTATGAAATGAATATGTGAAATTGAATTTGACTTGCAAAAGGAATCAATAGTTATGCACGTAACTTTAATTTCTTTGGGTGCTCCTATGAGGTTGCTAGATTCAACAGAGACTCTTCTAAATGCGGTATTGAGAGTTTGGTCTTTGTCATATTGAAAAAAGGAATTTTCTCGTTCTTCGGCTCCAACCATCAGATTGTTAATCTGAATGGAATTTTTGTTTGCAGAAGAAAGCGTACTTTGAAGAATTTCGAATGCTTGAGGGCTGGCTTCAAATAAGAATACCCGTACATTTTTGTGCTCTTTGAGTACGGACTGTGTCCATTCACCATGGAACGCTCCTATATCAAATGCAACTGCATTATCGTGTAGGAAATCAGAGATTACGCACTGTTCTCCAAATGATAGATGTGCGGTAATAGATCCACTCACTGATTTAAATGGAATCAGCTTGAATTGGTAACAGGGATCAGAGGCTGGATGCGGAGCTTGGGCTGTAACATTGCGTAGCCCCTTCTCTAACAGAAGGCGCTGGTACTTTTTTGCGGCGTCTCGTATTCTTCTAATTTGTTCTCTTACTGGCCTTGGTTGAAGTCGGATGCCCAGCCAACTATGTAATAAAGTTGCGTATTGGTGCAGTTTAACTTTGATGATGATTTGAAAGCTCATGTTTTACCTCCGATCCCATTTGAGAATTGGTGCACATATTCCTGGTCTTTTTTGTAACCAAAATGGAGAACGGCTCAATCCTCCTTGAATGATAAGCGGGATGGTCGGAGCCGATGATTCTGGGTTTACTAGCCATTTCTGGAAATGCAGGCTTGACATAAGGCGAATTTGGTATTCCCCTTCGTTTAAAAAATTACAGGGAAGCTGACAGTAGAGTGTGTTTAGCCCAATTGACAATTGATGCGTGTTTGAATTCAGATCGTCGGTGTTATTTGACCAGAATATCTCTGTGCCAGTGTGATCATAAACAGCAACGCCAATATTGAAGCTTGATGCTAATTGATGCATGTCGACTTGTATTTTCACGGAGGGGATATTGTCGTTTCGGAAAATGCAACATTGCTTTGCTTGGCTGGGGGTATTCCAACTGAAATCCGTCAAGGAGAAAAACTCATTTGAAACAGTTGAGATGTCTTCTTTTGATAAGAAAGAGCATGATAGAAGACTCGAAAAAAATTGAGTTCCCTCTTTTACTTCATTGCCTTTGTGGATGATTTTCCCAAAATCGAGAATCATTGTGCAATTGCAAAAGGATTGAACAGCCCCCATATTGTGACTCACAAAAACAACCGTTCGTCCTTCTTTTCCAACCTCTTCCATCTTGCCTAAACATCTCTTTTGAAACTCTGCGTCGCCCACGGCGAGAACTTCATCAACGATTAAGATGTCGGGTTCTAAGTGAGCTGCTACCGCAAATGCTAAGCGCACATACATGCCGCTTGAATAACGCTTCACTGGGGTGTCTAAAAATTTCTCGACACCTGAAAAATCAACGATAGCATCGAATTGACGTTTCACATCGGCTCTGCTCATTCCCAAAATTGCGCCGTTCAAAAAAATGTTGTCTCGGCCAGTGAGTTCAGGGTGAAAGCCTGTTCCGACTTCAAGCAAGCTTGCGACGCGCCCACGGGTGGTGAATTTTCCTGTGGTGGGCTCAGTGATGCGTGAAAGTATTTTCAGAAGAGTTGACTTGCCTGCGCCATTGCGGCCAATGATTCCAACTCGGTCGCCGGGTTGAATTTCAAAATTGATATCCTTCAGTGCCCAGAACTCTTCGATCTCATCATTGCTTCCCGAAAGAGATGGATTGCGCAGGCGATTCCAAAGGTTATGAACTCCATTAGCTAGCGTGTCGCGCAAGGTGCTGTAAGGCTCCTTTTTCTGGTGCCCAATCAGATAGCGCTTGCCGAGGTTCTCAACTTTGATTGCGTAGCTCATTGCAAGGAAAGATACTTTTTACCGAGACGCTATTGATCGATCTTCGCTTTAGGAATGGTCGTATATTTTCCCTATGCAAGTTTCTCGATCCATACTGGGTGCCATTAGTTTCTGTATCTTTCTTCGGCTAGTTGTTGCCGCATGTATTCATTGGATGGGTTCTCCCGCTCAAGCGTTCTGCCTCACGGATACTGAATCTTATCTTGCTCCTGCTCGGGCGCTAGCAACCTCGGGGGCTTTTCTAAATAATCAAGGTCAGGCTGATTTCTTTAGAACCCCAGGATATCCGTTGTCTCTTGTTCCTGGCATTGTGCTTGGATTTCCAATGCTTGGGGGCGTTGTAACCCAAGTGGTTTTTAGTGGGCTTGTTGTTCTTCTCACAGGAATTTGGGGGAAAGAGTTGTGGGGCGATATTGTTGGAACAAGAGCTGCATGGATTATGGCTTTTGATCCACTCTCTTTGGTTATGTCTATGGTGCTGATGTCCGACATGCTTTTTTCTTTGCTTGTTTTATTAGGGGCTTGGTTGCTGTGGCGATCTCGGCAAGAGGACTTGCTTCAACTAGCGATGTCTGGTTTATGCCTAGGGTTTGCAAGCCTTGTGAAGCCTGTTGGCCTTTATCTTGCCCCCTGCTTATTGATTGCGTGGCTGGTTCAAATTCATGGACGATCGTATCGAATGCTTTCTCTTTTTGGGGTGAGTGCGATTTTCTTTTTTTGTTCGTTTCTTTTGCCCATGGGATGGATTGCTCGTAATATTGAGAATGGATATTTCGGATTTAGCTCATCATCGCAAGTCTTGGCCGATTGCTATGTCAAACCCGCAATCATAGCGCAGGCGACTCATCAAGATTATTATGCACTGCGAAGCTCTTTGGGGTGCGTCGAGTCTCTTCTTCCCAAGCAGGAACTGCCTGGGCTATTGACTGTTGCATCTGAATATCCTTGGGTCACTTTCAAGGTCTTTGTGCAGGGGTTGGTGCGCGGAATGCTTGATCCAGGAACATTAGATCTTGCCCGCATGCTTGGGTTATATCCTGCGCAGGGTGGATTGATGGGGGTGGCAACGAGTCAGGGAATTTTGGTTGCTCTCAAAGCCTTGATTGTTCGGAATCCTGGTGTTGTTCTTTTACTTGGAATCTCGTTCCCTTGGGTGCTTGTGCTCATGCTGTTAGGGATAGTGGGAATGATCCGCAAGTCTTATACAAGCTGGAGTGAGTGGTTGATTCCACTTACATTGACTGGTTACTTTTTATTTTTCTGTGCCGGTCCAGGTTCTGTCGGGCGTTATCGTTTGCCTTTAATGCCTGTTCTCGCTTGGTTGGCTGCCCATGGACTTGTTCACTTAAAAGGGCGCAGAGGCGTTGCATAAAAATGCCTTTTGACATGCAAGAATCAAATGACATGACTTTACAAAACATCTGCAAATTCACGCTCGCGGGCGCGGAAAAAGAAAAGGCCGCTCACAAAAAAGAATAGGGTGGCAACGCCTGCGCTCACTAGGGTTGATGTCGCAGGAAAGGGGGCTTCGCGCAGAAGAGTCCAGCGCACTCCATCAATCAATCCGACCATGGGATTCAGGTCAAATAATACACGCCATTGCGAAGGCACGACGTTGGTCGAAAACCCCACGGGGCTTGCGTAAAAACCGAGCTGAATTAAGAATGGAACAACGATGCGAAAATCTCGGTATTTTGCACTCAATGCCGATAGCCAAAATCCGAGTCCCAGCGTAAGCAGCAAGGTAAAGAATAGGAATAGGGGCAAAATGAAAACACGCAAGGGAGGCATATACGCATACCACACCATTACGCCAACCAACAAAGCGAAGTTGATGAGTAAGTCCACAATGCTCACTGCGATTGAGGATAGAGGAATCACCAAGCGTGGAAAATAAACTTTGCCAACAAGGTTGGAATTACCGATGACGCTTCCGCTTGTGGATTCTAAGGCCGATGCAAAGAACTGCCAAGCCAAAAGGCCTCCTAAAACCACGATGGGGTAGGGCGCGCCTTCGCTTGGAAATTTTGCAAGTTTTCCGAATATGACCGTGAACACAACGGTGGTTAATATAGGCCGGATCGCACTCCACACAATTCCGAGCACAGCCTGCTTATAGCGAACAGACAAATCGCGCCATGCGAGAATTCCCACTAGCTCTCTGTATTTCCAGAGATCGCGCCAGTATTGTTTAAACCCTGCACCAGCTTCTACAATCGTTTCTTGCATCTCAAGAAAGATACCAACAAATCAGAACATGGAGGCTACTTTGCGCACTTACTAGTGCAGTCCTCATTCCATCTCCATCCATTCCAAGAATTGCTCGCCGGCCTTTATGCTCTGGGCAAGGCGCGTGAATCTCTTGGTTAGCCTGTTATTGCGAATGGCTTGGTCTAAAGCGGTTGGGGTGGCAACGATCCACACTCCGCCTTTGGCGCGTGTGACTGCGGTGTAGAGCAGGTTGCGTTGCAGCATGGTGTAATGGCCTGCGTCGAGCACAATCACCACAGCCTTGTATTCGCTGCCTTGGCTCTTGTGAACGGTGCAGGCGTAGGCGTGCGTCAAGTCGCCCAGCGTTTCGACGGGAAGCGTTA
>Ga0302296_1002257_pt1 | contig 13158 bp, 7 predicted proteins | sample III_Fen_N3_1_FD_194546 | JGI IMG/M metagenome (GOLD analysis project Ga0302296, IMG submission 194546) | Peat permafrost microbial communities from Stordalen Mire near Abisko, Sweden - III_Fen_N3_1 | ecosystem: Environmental > Terrestrial > Soil > Wetlands > Permafrost | place: Sweden: Abisko... | reverse complement strand
GCAGAGAAAATCGAGAAGTGGGAGAGTGCTTTGCCTGATTTTATCAAGCTTGCCTATCTTCCAAGTCCTATGATGGTGCGTCTCAGGTTAAGTGCTTACGGTACGGATCAATTGGTGCTTAATGCCGAAATTGACCGTCAGGTTAAAGAACTGCTTTTGCTTATTCCCGAGAATGTATTTGGGTTTGATGATGAAAACCTGGGGATGGTCATTGGCCGGATGTTGGTGAAAGGTTCGAAAACGCTGGCTGTTGCAGAAAGTTGTACTGGTGGCAATATCTCACATTTTATCACATCCAATGCGGGGAGCTCGGCCTATTTTAAAGGGGGGGTAGTCGCCTATTCGAACGACATAAAAAACTCGTTGCTTGAAGTGTCCAATGATATTCTTGAAACATACGGGGCAGTTAGTCAGCAGGTTGCCGAAGCGATGGCTTTGGGTGCTTTGAAAGCCTTGAAATCGGATTATTCTATAGCAACTACGGGTATCGCCGGGCCTGATGGAGGCACTGACGAGAAACCTGTTGGAACAGTTTGGATCGCTGTTGCAGGACCTTCCGGGGTAAAAAGTAAAGAATACAACTTCAAACACAATCGCGAACGAAATATCATACGCTCCACGCAAACATCTTTAAACATGTTGCGTACCTTTATTATCAAAGATAACATTCAGACCCCATGAAGAGAAAACTAGTCATCATTTCAGGAGTTGTGATTTTAATTATCGGAACTCTGGCAATTCTGCCATTCCTTTACAAAGACAAGCTGCTCGTCAAAGTAAAAGCCACACTAAACAATCAGATTAACGCGAAGGTTAATTTCTCTGATTTTAAGCTTTCTGTGTTTTCCCATTTCCCAAAGGTTGAAATGGAATTAAAGAATCTAAGCCTGATAGGGGTTAACGATTTTGCCAACGATACCATCCTGTCAGCAAAGTCGATATCCACTACTATTTCGCTCATGGAGCTGATCAGGAATAAAGGCCTGGAACTGAAAAGCCTTACCATTGAAAATCTACGGGTCAGTCTTCAGGTGAATAAGTCAGGAGCCTCAAACTGGAACATTACAAAGGCTACAGGCACCCCTTCGAAAACAGGGGTAATCAGTCCTGCCGGTACTGAAAATGCCTTTAAATTGAAGCTAAATGACATTCAGGTCAATAATCTGAACCTACTGTACAATGACCAGGGAATGCTGATGAACGTACAGCTTAAAAATACAAGTCTGAATTTGTCGGGAGAAGTTGCAGGCTCAATTACAAACTTTGCGATAAAAGGCGACGCAGGCGAGTTGGTCTTCGAATATAATTCAGTGCGGTATATTTCAAAAACAAAGCTGAAAGCTGAGACCCTTCTGAAAATGGATTCACAAAAGATGAACTATACCTTCAGCCAAAGTAAATTATGGGTGAACAGCCTCCCGTTGGAAGTCAATGGCTCATTTGCAATGCCAAACGACAGCATGTTTTTCGACCTGACCTTCCGAAGTGAAAAAAGTGATTTTGCAACTATCCTGGCCCTGGTTCCTGCCGATTACCAAAAGTATCTCGATAAGGCTGATATCAAAGGTTCAGCCGAGTTTAAAGGTTCAGTAAAAGGTTTGTTATTCAATAAAGTTTATCCGGCGATCGATGTGCTGCTGGCAGTAAATGATGCCAGTTTCAAATATCAGAGCCTGCCTGAAAGCATTCAGAATATCCAGGTCTCGGCACAGATTACCAAACCCGAGGGCGACCTGAATCTGTTGAAAGTAAATGTAGAAAAAGCTCATGCTTCGATCAGCAATAATCCAATTGATTTGAAGATGTCGCTGAGTGAATTGATGACTGACCCAAATATTAGCGCTTCATTTTCGGGAACGATTGATTTTGCTTCTCTGAAAAAGGTGATCCCCATAGACAGTCTTGATATTACCGGGATTCTAAAGGCTCAGATGCAGCTGGCAGGACGGATGTCGTCCATCGAAAAGAAGGAATATGAGAAGTTCCAATCTAATGGTGAAGCTACCATTCAAAATTTCAAAATTGTTACCAATCAGTTAACCAAACCTGTTGAGATCAGTCGGGGACAGATCAAAGCCAATACGCAACAAATCAGTGTCGATCAGTTTGCGGGTAAAATTGGGCAGAGCGATTTTACGCTTCAGGGTAATGTGAGCAACTATCTGGCTTATGTGTTCAAAAAGGAGGTACTGAAAGGCAATTTCAATTTGAAATCCTCATTCATGAATTTTTCTGAACTGTCGAATATTCAAAAAACGGTAAAGAAACCCTCGGCGCCCTCAGCAGGTAAAAAGTCGCCTCCGGTTGCACCTGCTGCTGCCGCTCCAAATGATTCGGTGGTGGCATTTCAAATCCCCGAAAAACTTGACTTAACCTTCCAGTCGACCATTCAAAAGGCGGTGTACGATAATATTCCGATCAGTAATATCAACGGGTTGGTCATCGTAAAAGACCAGCGTATGGAGCTGACTAACCTCTCCATGGATATGTTGCAGGGCAAGACCACTATAAGCGGTTCGTACACCAGTAACAAGGAAAACAAGCCGCTCTTCGATTTTAAGCTGAATATGGAAAATATCGATTTGCCTGCAGCCTATCAGTCATTCAGCACTTTTGACCGGTATATACCCATTGCAGGAAAAAGTCAGGGTAAATTCTCGACACAGTTCAACCTTGCGGGAGCAATGAACGAAAAGTTAAACCTGGTGCCGACCAGCCTGAACGGGGGAGGAGTTTTCAGTACCATGAACCTGATGATCGTTGATTCACCCATCTTTGACCAGATTCGGGGAATCATTAAAAAGGACAAACTTAAGAATGTAAAAATAAACGATTTCACTGCAAAATTTAAATTCGTAAACGGAGCATTAACCCTTGATCCGTTTAAAACCATCATTGCCGATCAGCAGGCTACAATCTATGGAAGTTTGACCGCTGCCCGCCAGATTAATCTGAATATGGATTTTGTGGTTAACCGTGAAGATTTGGGAGCAGATATCAATAAGGGCATCGATATATTACCTGGATCGCAGAATATAAAGATGGTGGAAGCTTCTGTAATTCTAAAGGGTGATTTGGCCAAACCCAGTGTTTCACTCGATTTAAGTAAAGCCCGTCAGCAGATTGAGCAGCAGGTAAAAAAGGCTTCGATGGAAGATCTTAAGGGATCGGTAAAAAAGATTGGCGATGAACTAAAAAAGCTGTTTAAGTAATGGTGCTGCAGATTGCAAAAGGATCAACTGACAAACGTGATTGCCGGTTTTCCCTGTTTTTTCATAATGCATAGTCTAAGGTAATCTAATTTTTATATCTTTGCAGCCGCTTAAAAGGATGTCTCGGTAGCTCAGCTGGATAGAGCAACGGCCTTCTAAGCCGTAGGTCCTGGGTTCGAATCCCAGCCGGGATACATATTTTAAACACAAAAGCCTTTTAATCAGTAGATTGGAAGGCTTTTTGTTTCTACTCTTCATTCAATCCGAAATACCATACTTCCATAATAATTTTCATAAACAGAGTATGGGAATGATCAGAAAATTCCAGAACCTCTGCGAAAAACCACCCAGGTCAACCTCCTTTCTCAGTCATGTTAGATCTCTACCCGCCTGCCTATTGCCTGCCATAATTTGTTGTCCATTTGTTGTTTATCTGTACCAAAATTCATAAATTTGTATAGATATAGTACAGATAGTCAACAAATAATGGCATGAGGGTAGCAGGGGATCGGGAGGTGGTGATGATGGTTGTCAGTTAACTTTGGCGTATGTGTTTGTTGTTGTCAAGTTTGTAATTGTTATCGTTGTTGTAATTGTTGTCAATGTTGTAAGTTGTTGGTAAAAAATGATAAATGACAACCAGGTCAACTAGGAGAACCAAGACAACAATTACAACATTTGCAACATTTGCAACCATTACAACCGATGGAGAGTTCAATTCGTCTTAATTCCCAGACAATTCGGGGCATGCAGTGAAATTCATTTTTACCCGTTTTCTCCATTTTCTCCATTTTCTCCGCTTATATTTTAAAAAAACGAAGTTTCTTCTTTCGATAATTACGCTAACCGAAGGCATATGAAAGCATGAATATCCGTGCTATGGTTTCCTGTACCGTTGGGACCCGACTTTTAGGAATTAACAGTCAATGTTCATAAATAAATTGCTGCTTTTAATATTTACTGTGAATAATATTACTTATTTTAGTTATCATCAAAATGGTGCAGTCCTTTGAAGCATTAAAGGAGCAAATCTTTAGATCATTTAAACGTCTTAACATTGATTGTTAAAGCTTTAAAAGCAGCGAGATTTAGCCAATTCCAATTGCTTTCCATTAATTCTTATGGAATAAAAGCCGTAAGTTCTTCGCAATAAATATTTAAAAGAAATTTAGAGGTTGCCGTAGGGAGATCACATGATTTTGTTGTGGTGAAAATAAAGTCAATGGTGAGTTTTTAAGATTTTACTTGTAAAATTCAATCTTGGTAACCAGGCAATACCCCCAGATCCAATCATATAAATCTTATAATTACTGTTTGTCTTAAATGTGTGACCAAGACAATCCCAACTATCGGGACAATTTTCATATGATAGAAAAGATTATGGATGCGGGGGCATAGAAGCTACTAAGTTTATTTCAAAAAAGTAAGATTATTTCAGAAAAAACAACACTTACCGATGGGGCGATGACATTCGTTTTTTGAAATATATGAGGAGGATTTGGAGGAAATGGATCCAAGAATTTCGTGGATTTAAAAGTTGTTAAAATTACAGGAATTATATAATTTCATAATTTATTGCTGATTGAAAGCGTGTTGGTATTAATATTCCATATATTTCGGAAAATAGATTAGTATATGAATAAACGGCTAACAGCTATTTTTGGAGTTTATTTTGTATTGTCCTTTGAAATTACGAATTATACGAATTGCACGAATTAATACGAATTACACGAATGCGGAAAAAAGGAATAAGGAAATAGAACTGGTCAAAATGTAGTTCGATGTACAAGGTCAACAGTATTCTGATTGAAACCACTCATGTCTTTTTCGGGATGCTGTGATGAAAAAGAAAAAAGGTTGTGTTAATTTACACACTGATTCTTTTCTGGACATAAGTTAGAAGGAAGACTTATAATCTATTGATTTTGTGATATTAATGTCGGGGTAGCCGGATTTGAACCGACGACTTCGTCGTCCCGAACGACGCGCGCTACCGGGCTGCGCTATACCCCGTAATTACACTCCACATCTAAAATATTCTTATAAAAATAATGCTTTTCTGACAAAGAAAATACATTATTGAAAATAATTATTCGTTGGATATTTATTTGGATCGGCAAGTGAACCAGGTTACCAAAACAGATGAGACGATTAAAAGCAATCCATTCTATTTTCAAGGGAATTGGGGTATCAATAAGAAGCCGCTTCAAACGTTGGTTCGAAACGGCTCCTTCACTAATCCACACAATCAATTCACACTAAAAAAAATCAATCATCCCCTAATTGCGCTAAAAAATTTTTTCTTCCTAAACTCTTCAAATAACAAAACTCAATAAATCATATAATCATCTAACGTTTCGCTTTCAAAACCAGTTCGTATTGAATCCGTCTATCGCTTTAATTACAATATTTTAAACGTAATTAATTAATAAAAGTTCTAAAATTTAAGATTTCTTAGTACCTGGTTTTTCACTAATGAGACTATTCCGAAAAGTCTGTTTTCAGCCACCAAGCCACCAAAACACAAAGTCTCACCAATTATACTGCCTGCATAACTGGTTTTGGCGTAATTTGGTGTCTTGGAGTCTTCGTGGCAAATTATATATTAGACTTCCAGGAGAAAACTCAGTAATCTGAATTTATGATTAAGTTAAGAAATCAATTAATGGCTTGGGAATATTGGAGAAACAAAAAATCCGGGTCAAATCTGAACCGGATTACAATAAAGCCTTATCACAGCTAATCTTCTTTTAGACTTAAGCGTGTTCCGCGGGCCATGGAGATCAGGTTCGGATTTGTAATTAAAACCTGACTGACCCCGTTTTTCATGGCACTGAACCCATTATCAAGTTTGGGAATCATTCCTTCACTAATGATTCCTTCGGATTGGAGTTCTTTAAAACGGTCAAAGCTAAGTTCAGAAATCACAGAATTCTCATCCTCAGGATGAAGCAAAACCCCTTTTTTCTCGAAACAATAGAAAAGATTGACCGTGTAATAATTCGATAATTCGATGGCCAGATCAGCTGCAATCGTATCGGCATTGGTATTAAGCAACTGACCATGTGAATCGTGGGTAATTGGGGCCATTACGGGAACAACTTCCTCGTTGAGCAATAATCTTAATTCGGAAGTATTAACACCCATGATGTCGCCAACAAAGCCGTAATCGATGTCTTTTACAGGTCTTTTAACTGCACGGATTACATTGAGGTCGGCTCCGGTTAATCCGAGGGAATTACAGCCCCTGGCCTGCAATCCTGCGACAATATTTTTGTTGACCAAACCGGCATAAACCATGGTGACAATCTCCAAAGTAGCCTCGTCAGTAATGCGTCGGCCTTCAATAATCCGGGTTTCAATTCCTAATTTTTCAGCCAGAGTGGTAGCCAAATTACCGCCACCATGGACCAGGATGCGTTTACCGCGAATCTGCGAGAACTGGTTCAGCAAAAGGTCGAGTGATTCTTTTTCTTCGACGACTTTCCCTCCAACTTTAACAATGGTCAATCTTTCCATAAATCTAATTTACAATTCATTTATTTACAATTTACCATTTATATTGTGCAAAAATCGTAAATCGTAAATTGGCTAACAGTCAATTCGTTTTATTTCAGTTCGTCAAGGATTAATTTCAATATGGCCTGAGCAGAATACAGGCGGTTTTCAGCTTCCTGAATAACGATTGAATCTGGTCCGTCAATCACTTCATCAGTTACAATCATATTTCGGCGCACCGGCAGGCAATGCATAAATTTAGCATGATCTGTAACCGACATTTGACGCTCAGAAACGGTCCAGGAACGATCTTTAGACAGAATTTTTCCGTAATCGGTATAAGAGGCCCAGTTTTTTGCATAAATGAAATCAGCGCCTTTAAAAGCCTTCATTTGGTCATATTCAGGTTTCAGATCACCCATAAATTCGGGTGCCAGTTCATATCCTTCGGGGTGGGTTACAACCAATTCATAATCCGTCTGACGCATCCATTCCACAAATGAGTTTGGAACTGCCTGTGGTAATGCCCTTGGATGCGGTGCCCAGCTTAAAACAACTTTTGGGCGATCCTTTGTTTTGAATTCTTCAATGGTGAGATGGTCGGCAAAAGATTGAAGCGGATGCCTTGTGGCAGCTTCCATACTTACCACAGGAACGCCTGAATAATCAACAAATTGCTGTATGATTTTCTCTTCATAATCGTCTTCTCTGTTTTCGAACTTTGCAAACGAACGTACACCAATGATATCGCAATACCGTCCAATTACAGGAACCGCTTCGCGAATATGTTCGGGTTTATCACCATCCATGATCACACCCAATTCGGTTTCCAGTTTCCATCCGCCTTCATTAATGTCGAATATGATCACATTCATCCCCAGGTTGATTCCTGCTTTTTGTGTGCTTAAACGTGTACGCAGGCTTGAATTGAAGAAAACCAGCAAAAGAGTTTTATTTTTCCCCAAATCCTGAAATTTATAGGGAGATTGCTTGATCTCAAAAGCAAGTTTTAATGCGCTATCCAGATTTTGAAGGTCATGGACTGATGTAAAGTGTCTCATCGAATATTGCTTATTTAACTGGAATTATCAATTTTATATTGATTTTCAGTTAGTTGATATATACTGTCTTATTACTCAAAGATAAGTCTATTTTCTCTTTCAGTAATAACTTTTAGCTTCTTTAGCTTTTATTTTAGATTATTTAGGTCTGATTTGGCCGTCACCCTCAATAATCCATTTGTAACTGGTCAGTTCTTCCAATGCCATAGGTCCCCTGGCATGCAATTTTTGAGTTGAAATGCCTATCTCGGCTCCCAATCCGAATTGTGATCCATCGGTAAATGCCGTGGAAGCATTACAGTATACTGCAGCGGCATCAACTGATTTCCTGAAAATTTCCAGTGCATCTTCATTTTCGGAAACAATGGCTTCAGAGTGTTTGGAGCTGTAGTTGGCAATGTGATCCAGCGCTTCATCCAAATCAGAAACTGTTTTAACTGACATCTTATACGATAGAAATTCAGTTCCGAATGACTCAGCAGTGGCGTGTTCAAGCAATTGCGACGGATATTTACCCGCCAGTGTGTTATAAGCTTTTTCATCGGCATAAATTATAACATTACTGTCGGGAAGCAGTTTAGTCAATTCAGCCAAATCATTTAACCTTTTCTCATGAATGATCAGGCAATCAAGTGCATTGCAGACACTCGGACGTCGGGTTTTTGCATTGTTCACAATCGCCTGTCCCCTGGCTGCATCACCGAACTCGTCGAAATAGGTATGGCAGATTCCTGCGCCGGTTTCAATGACAGGAATCGTCGAATTTTCGCGTACAAAATTAATCAGGCTTTGCGATCCTCGTGGGATAATGAGGTCGACCAAACCATGTGCATGTAAAAGTTCATTGGTAGCTTCGCGTTCATTGGGGAGAAGAGACAGTATATTCTCATCCAGTTCATGTTTTCGGAGTACGTCCTGAATGACTTTTACAATGGCTGTATTTGAATCAGCGGCATCGCTGCCACCCTTCAGAACACAGGCATTTCCAGATTTCAGGCACAAAGAAAACACATCAAATGTCACATTTGGCCGGGCTTCATAGATGATACCAATGACTCCAAACGGGACGGTTATTTTTTTTATCTGAAGGCCATTCGGACGGGTTGTTTGGCTTAGAACGCGACCAAGAGGTGAGGGGAGAAAGGCAACAGAGCTGATGTCAGAAGCAATTCCCTTGATTCTTTCCTTCGTGAGCATCAAACGGTCATATTTTGGATCAGCAGGATCCATCCGGCTCAGGTCTTTGGCATTTTCCTGAAGGATAAACACTGTATTTTCAATTGCAGCCGAAGCCACATCCTGTAAAACCTTATTTGTTTTTTCTGATGAAACAAGGTTTAGTTTTCTGCTGGCCTTTAGTACCAGTCCAAGTTGTTCTTTTACAGTCATGACTTATTATTAGAATAACTCTTTCCAATGGTTGCGAAGAGGAATATAACTCAGTAAATTATTGCCGGTAAGAGGCAATTGTCAAGTTGTCAATGAAATGGGTTTCAAAATGCAAATCCTGAGTCAATATTTCACTATTCCATGATATATAAATAATCGTAATGAACGATCGCTTTTTTGTTTTTATTTCCCTTATATTTTTGAGCATTTTCAGAACTGTATTCTGATTTTCCGATTCCAATCAGCTGTCCGTTTTCATCTTTAATTTTCACCAGATCTCCCTTTTCGAAATCCCCGCCTATTGTAACGACGCCAATGGGTAAAAGACTTGAAGCCTGACTCGATAAGAGCGCTTTTTTTGCTCCTTCATTTACAACCAATTCTCCTTTGGCAAAACTTTCAGAATAGGAAATCCATTTTTTGACGTTTGACGATTTCTTATTCTCAGATATAAAAGTAGTATGCACGATGTCATCCTCCCGGTTCATTACACGAAGAAGGGTGTTTTGTTTTAACCCATTGGCAATGTGAACATTAATGCCACCTTTAGCCACTTTTTTGGCTATATTATATTTAGTCAGCATACCGCCACGGCCAAAGCTCGATTTACTGGTTGAAACCACTTCGGTCAGGGGTTTACTTTTCGAAGTAATTTCACGAATCACTTTCGATTCCATCAATTCGGGTGAACCATCATAAATTCCATCAATATTGCTCAAAATGATTAAAGCCTCAGAACCTTCCATCGAGGCAATTAATCCCGAAAGTTCGTCATTGTCAGTAAACATCAGCTCCGTAACAGAAATCGTATCGTTCTCATTTACAATAGGTATAACCTTGTTATCAATCAAGGTCGAAATACAGTTTTTCATATTCAGGTAATGCAACCGATCACTGAAATTTTCCTTTGTTGTAAGAACCTGTGCGCATGACATTCCATATTTTCTGAAAGCCTCTGCGTATCTGTTAATTAGGATTACCTGACCAACAGCCGACCACAATTGACGTGCTGAAACAGTATCAAGCTTTTTCCCGTTACCGATTTCTCCACGTCCTGCAGCAACTGCTCCTGATGATACTAAAACGATTTCAACACCTTTTTGGTTCAGGTAGGCTATCTGGTCGGCTAAATGTGAAATATTGACATCATTCAAGGTCCCGTCATCCTTGGTTAAAACGTTACTACCGACCTTGACTGTAATCTTCTTATATCGTAAATGTGTTCTCACTTATCCTTTTTCAATTTTATTGAATGAGGCGATTAGTCCCTGAATTAGTGACGAACTGAACCCTTTGTGCTCCATTTCGTTTAATCCTGTAATGGTAATTCCCCTCGGTGTAGTTACTTTATCAATTTCCTGCTCAGGATGTCTTCCTGATTCGAGGATCAGGCCGGTAGCACCTTTCACTGTTTGGGCGGTAATGAACTGAGCCATTTCGGCTCCAAATCCTATTTCAATACCTCCCTGCATCGCAGCCCTCATATAACGCAGCGCAAAGGCAATTCCGCAGGAGGCTAGCACGGTGGCCGCAGCCATCAAATCTTCTGTAATAATAGTTGCCTGGCCGAGTTGATTAAAAATATGAAGCACCTGGTTACGTAATTCTTCTGATTTTACATTGGTCGAAATCAAGGTCATTGATTCGCGAATGGCAATCGCCGTATTTGGCATAGCCCTGAATATTTGAACTTTAGAACCGGCTGATTCTTCCAGTTTATCCAGTCCAACACCGGCAACCAGTGAAATTAACAGTTGATTGGATTTTAATACCGGTTTTATTTCTTCAATAATTGCCAGAACCTGGTAGGGTTTGATTGCCAGGATAATAATATCTGCATTGCGTGAAGCCTCAACATTATCATTTGTAATTGTAACACCTTGCGACTTAAGATCTTCAAGCAAGTTCAATTTTCGGCGTGTAACCGTGATTTCCGAAGGCTGAATCATCTGCGATTTTATCAATCCAAATGCAATGGCACTTCCAAGATTTCCTCCACCGATGATCGTTATTTTCTGATCAATCATTTTATTGGATATTAGTAATTACTCGAGTGTTGCAGCCAATGCTTCTATAAACACATCAGCCTGTTCGATATTCAAAGTTAAGGGAGAAAGTAATCGAATGGTATTTGCCCCTGAAACTCCTGTAAAAACATGATGTTTTTTTAACAAAACATGACGAATGTCATTAATTGGCCGATCGAATTCCAACCCAATCATCAGTCCAAGTCCCCTGACTTCCTTGATTCCCGAAAATACTTTTAATTTTTCGATCAGGTAACTGCCTACTTTCAAGGCATTTTCGATCAGTTCTTCATCTTTCATGATTTCCAAAACGGCCAGGCTTGCTGCACAGGCAAGATAATTTCCGCCAAATGTGGTTCCAAGCATACCATACCAGGGTTTGATCTCAGGAGCAATCAGAAGCGCGCCAACAGGGAAGCCGTTGCCCATTCCCTTGGCTACTGTAATAAGGTCAGGCTTTACTTGGGTGTATTGATGGGCGAAAAACTTTCCACTGCGTCCATATCCTGACTGTATTTCGTCGAGAATGAGTAAGGTGCCATATTGTTTGCAGAGTTTTTCTGCCTGAACCAAAAAACCTTCAGCAGGAATGTGAATTCCTCCGATTCCTTGTATTCCTTCAATAATTACACCGGCAATTTCCTTCGTTTTTAGTTGCTCTTCAAGCAATTCCAGGTTGTTAAATGGAAGTATAATCGCATTATCGGTTTCATTAACCGGGGCTATTATTTTGGGATTATCAGTCACTGCTACCACAGCTGAGGTACGGCCATGAAATCCCTTTTTAAATCCTATTATTTTTTTTCGACCTGTAATAAAAGAAGCCAGTTTCAAGGCATTTTCATTGGCTTCGGCTCCTGAATTCACTAAAAATAATTGGTAGTCAGGGTAGCCGGAGATCGCCCCTAATTTGGCTGCTAATTCTTTCTGTTGCGGAATTTGTACTGAATTGGAATAAAATCCGATCTCGTTTAACTGGCTGGTAAGTCTCCTGATGTAATGAGGGTGAGAATGACCCACTGAAATAACAGCATGACCACCATATAAATCAAGGTATTTGGTCCCGTTTTCATCCCAAATATAACATCCCTCGCCTTTAACGGGGGTGATGTCGAGAAGCGGATATACGTCGAATAAGTTCATTGTTAATAATTAAAGCCCCCTCCAAACCTCCCCCTTAAGGGGAGGCTTAAAAAGTAAGCGATTTTTAAAATATTTTGAGCGAATACTTTCTAGTTTAGCTGTTCGCAAAGCTCCCCCTCTTTGGGAGGGGGATGGGGGGAGGCATTAAAACGCCACTGCTTTCAGATGCAACCCAGCCGTTTCTTCCAGACCAAACATCAGGTTCATATTTTGAATTGCCTGACCCGATGCACCTTTGATTAAATTGTCGGTTACAGAAAGTATCATTAGCTTATTTCCATGTTTTTCCAGATAAACAATCGCTTTGTTGGTATTTACCACCTGTTTTAGGTCGGGATTGACAGTACTCACAAACACAAATGGATGCGATTCATAATATTTGGTGTAGATATTCAGTGCCTCTTCAAGTGAACCGTCAAATCGGGTATATACCGAAACAAAGATGCCACGGGTATGATTTCCGCGCACAGGGATGAAGTTGATGTCGGAGTTGAAATCTGGCTGCAGTTGTTTCAGACTCTGGGCAATCTCGCCCAGATGCTGATGTTCGAATGCTTTGTAAACTGACACATTACCATTTCTCCAACTGAAATGTGTGGTCGAACCTGGTGACTGGCCTGCACCTGTTGAGCCTGTAATGCCATTAACATGTAGTTCATCCCTGATCAATCCGGCAGCTGCCAGCGGAAGTATTGCCAACTGAATGCCTGTCGCAAAGCAGCCTGGATTGGCAATTTTATTTGACCTCCGGATTAATTTGCGATTCAGTTCAGGCAAACCATATACAAAATCATTACCCTCCCGTTCAAGCCTGAAATCATGGCTCAG
>Ga0302296_1002256_pt1 | contig 13168 bp, 10 predicted proteins | sample III_Fen_N3_1_FD_194546 | JGI IMG/M metagenome (GOLD analysis project Ga0302296, IMG submission 194546) | Peat permafrost microbial communities from Stordalen Mire near Abisko, Sweden - III_Fen_N3_1 | ecosystem: Environmental > Terrestrial > Soil > Wetlands > Permafrost | place: Sweden: Abisko... | reverse complement strand
TACTGAATTAGTTGAATTCCCGTTTGTCCAACCGGTTATTTTATTCCCTGAAAAATAGGAATAGAAATCATCCGCCCATGCATGCACGGTTCCATCCTGGGCACTCAGAATAATACCGATGGAATTACCGGCAGTGATAGCAGTCATATCGGAACCAATAAATGCGTTTGGTTTCTTATTTACTGCATTTCTTTCAGAAAATAATTGAATGGTTCCTACTGCACCATTTGCAGAAGTAAGTGTGTAGGTACTGTTTGTGTTTGTGGCAGCATCAAAAACAGGTGTTGTGTATAGTTCAACTCCTGTATTCCGGTTGTAAACAACTACCCGAAAAGAGAAAGTTTTATTGGCATCACCCCATATATCCGTTAGCCCGGTAAGTTTTGTATTTTTATAATAAGAAAAGAACGTTTTCAATGTTGAATTTGTCGGTGTAAAAGTCTGAGAAATATGCAGGCTGTCAGAACCTTCGTTTCCTGCTGCACCAACTAATAATCTGCCCTTACCCTGCAACGCATCACACACCTGATCAAATGCAGAGGTCCCGTCGTGTGGTCCTATTTGCAATCCGAGGCTCATATTTACAACACAGGGTTCATTCATGGAGGTTGCATAATCATAGATGTATTTTATGCCATCCGAGATGCTGACATTGTCGGTGGTCTGGTCATTCAGGTTGTAACTTACCATGGCAATATCGGCACCGGGAGCAATCCCATAATAAATGTTGTTGTTACTTTTATCTGCACCGGCAGCTATGCCAGTCACATGAGTTCCGTGAGTCTCGGTTTGATTGTCAAATTTGGCAGCAAGTATAGCTGACTGGGTGGTGTATTCTGTACCATATGAAAAACCGGTTGGGGAAACTCCGGTAATGTTCTGATCCCAGACATGTTTTATTCGTAAAATAGTACCTGTCGAATCAAAGAAGTTAATATGTCCGTATTCAATTCCGCTATCTATAATTCCGATAATAACATGTCTTCCTAAAAATGAACCGGGCAAACTGGTTCCTGCCTGTACCAGATTAACATTGGTTACTGCTCTTGCTTTATCCATTCTCTTATGAACAGGAATACCAATCTGGATATTCCTGACCTCCGGAAGCATGGCAATGTTCTCTAAGTTCTGAACGGGGACCTGTGCTGTAATGATTGTTGGTAACACAATGTTTATTTTCACTCCGTTTGCTTTTAAAACGTCTAAATTTGCATTGTCATTAAGAAGGATAAATGCGTTTACATAAGTCTGGTTACTTATCTTTTTAATCAAGAACCGGTTTTGAAGTTTGGCAATACCAGTAGAATCAATGGTTTTTTCGTTGAATGATGCCATAAAGTGAGCCGTATAGGGAGAAATTTTACCGGCTTTAAAGGCTTGAGGAAATAAATAAAGCGGTAAAAAAAACAATAAAGTAAGTATAATCCTTTTTTTCATTTGAAATTACTTTTATTGTTGTTATCACAGTTAATAGATCACTTCCTTTTTTAGTTGAATCTGAATAAAAAAATGCAAAATAAACTCGCATAAATGCGTTCATGTGAAAAAGAATCTTATAAAAAGAATGATTTTATTCGGCTAATTTAAAAACTTTGTCTAATGTGTAAGTGGCAGACTGTCTAGCTTTTGCTCCCATAATCATCGCTTTGGCAACAATACTTGCGTGAATAGGTCTATAACGTTTTAACAGCCCTAAATTGTTCAGTCCTTTCATTATTATTATTCCAATTTTTTCAGCTGGACGGTTTTGGATTCTGTTGCCTGCTAAAATACCAGGCCTAATGATACTTATAATTTCAAAAGGCAGACTTAGAACAGCATTTTCAAGTTCTCCTTTCATCTTTATATAAAATGCTTTTGATGTTGAATTTGCTCCGGCAGAAGATACCAATACGTAATGAGTCACTCCATTTTCTGCGGCAATTTTTGCAACAGTATACTGATAGGTGAAATCAACTTTGTATTGTGCACCTTTGGATTTTGCCTGTGCAATTGTAGTTCCAAGAGTTGAGAACAGCACATTGCCCGTTACAAGCTGGCTCCAGGTTTCAGGCTCGTCGAAATTAATAATCCGTTCTGTAAGTTTCGGGTTGGTAATACCACCGGGACGTCTGACCAACGATAGTATTTCGGAATAATCCTCATTTTCAATCAATGCCTGGATAAGTTGGGTGCCAACCATTCCTGTTGCACCTATCACAATGGCTTTTTTCATCCTGTTTGAGTTCTGATTAGTATGATTATAAAATGGGAAAAGAGGGTTGGTATTTTACCTGATCGGCCGGTTATGACAAATCAGTGTTACATTTTTAAATGATTCAACTCCGATTCATCTATATGAATATCTCTGAATCCGAGGAAATACAAGACTCCGTCTAAACCAATGGTTGAAATAGATTGTTGGGCATTTGCAATTACCTTAGGTTTTGCATGAAAGGCAATTCCCAATCCGGCAACATTCAACATCGGTAAATCATTGGCTCCATCTCCAACAGCTATAACCTGTTCCAGATCAATTTTTTCGACCTGGGCTATAAGTTTTAGTAATTCGGCCTTACGTTTCCCATCAACAATATCACCCAGGTAATTCCCGGTTAGTTTTCCATCTATTATTTCAAGCTCATTGGCATACACATAGTCAACGTCAAATAGTTTTTTCAAATAATTTCCGTAATAAGTGAATCCTCCGGAAAGAATCGCAATCTTAAAACCGATCTTTTTAAGAATAGATATCAGTCTTTCAGCACCATCCATAATGGGTAAATGATGAGCAACATCTTTCAGTACTTCTTCATCAAGGCCTTTTAATAAAGATACCCGTCGTTTGAAGCTCTCTGAGAAATCAATTTCACCGCGCATGGCCGATTCAGTGATTGCCCTGACTTCATTGCCTACCCCGGCTCTATCAGCCAGTTCGTCAATTACTTCTGTCTTGATTAACGTAGAATCCATATCAAAACAAATTAACCGACGACTACGGCGAAACATATCATCCTTTTGAAATGAAATATCTATTCCCAAATCCGATGTGTATTGCATAAACTGAGCTGAGAGTAACTTCTTATTCAGTAATGTTCCCCGAACGGATAATTCGATACATGAACGTACTGCATTTTCATCATTTATTTCAAGTGATGGCCTACCTGTCAGACGAATAATAGAATCAATGTTCAGGTTTTGTTCTGAAACTGTTTTCGTAACCATTGAAAGCTGTTTGGCTGTAATCACTTTGCCGAGTATAGTTACAATATAGCGGCTTTTCCCTTGTCGGCCTACCCAGTTCTCATATCGTTCAATGGAGACAGGAGTAAACCGAACGTTCACGTTTAATTCAGAACATTTGAATAGTACTTCTTTTAAAATATTCCCCGAATCTGATTGATTTGTGACTTTGAAAAGAATCCCTAATGAGAGTGTGTGATGAATATCAGCCTGACCGATATCCAGAATTGTTGCATTGTAATTTCCCAAAATTTCAGTGATTGCAGAAGTTACACCGGGTTTATCATCCCCCGAAATGTTAATAAGAATTATTTCGCTGTTAGGCATATTTTAGTTTATTGTTTGTAGTTAAGATTTTGTAAACAGAAGCAACTCTATTATTTTATTTCCTGTTTTGATATTTTTCGAAGGTTACAAGCGTGCTTTTGACATATTTAACTGTTTCCCTGCCACGATAATAACCATATTTTACCACCGGATCATTGTAAAAATCAGGATCGTTCTTTTTGAGTAAAAAGTATTCAACCTGATTGTTCCATACATGAGGATTTTTACCAAATTTTCTGGCTAATGCCATTGCATCCAAAATATGTGCAGGACCTGAATTGTATGCGGCCAGTATAAACTTAAATCGTTCTTCTTTATTTTCTACCTGCCGGAAGATTAAGTTTAAACTTTTAATGTATTGAACTCCAGCTTCAATATTCATTTCCGGATCTAACACAGTATTCTTATTTAGTCCGAATTTTGATGCTGTGCGTGGCATTAACTGCATAATACCAATGGCTCCTGCCCATGATTCATCCGTTGGGTCAAACCGGGATTCGTGGTAAGCCAATGCTGCCAATAATCGCCAGTCCCAATTGATACCTGGTGCATATTTTTTAAAGAAATGATCGTAAGGTGATATGGCTCCTTTTGGTATTTTTATCTTACGAAGTGCAAAGTACGGACTTTTTTCCCAGTATTTATTAAAAAGCACCGATTGAATTTGATCCGTTGCAGGAAGTTTTTCCCATTTCTCGATGGCTTTTTTTAAATTACTGCTCTTCTTGCGTATTAACCACCCGTTCTGTTGTTCGAAACCAACCGACATACGGCAATCGATACTTTTACTATAGGATTTATGCAGTAAGGCAACATTGTGGTAAGCCAGTGTATAGCCAATTTTATCTTCGGCTACCATATCAATCAAATCATCATTCGAAAGCGAGTCGTCTGCTAATTCTATCTTGATGGTTCCTCCTATTTCATCGTTTAATGCCACCAGCCGATCATAGAAAATGCTGTTTTCTTTTACATAAACGGTTTTACCAGCCAGCTCGGTAACATCTGAGAGTACATTTACACCTGTGTTTTGAACTAATACCTGATATGATTCCGTCTGGGGCAATACAAAACTGAAATTCTTTTTTAGATCTTTTGTTTGCGTAACATTATAGGTTACTATGTCAACTTCATTTTCCAATAACCATTGAGCCATTTCATTCTCGGAAGTAGCAATACTTATTTTTAAATTTATATGCAGGTAAGCGGCAAGGTTTTGTACCATTTCATAGTCGAAACCCATCAATTCATCCCTGAAGAGGAAGTAAGAGGTAGAACCATACATGGTTGCGACCCTTAGTGTATCATTTCTTGTTATTTCAGGTAAATCATTTGAGACAGAATAAGACAATTTCTCCGTATTCTTTTGAACGCATGATGCAAACAAAAAAATAGAGAATAGCAGGAGAATGATTGTATGTCTGTTCCTGTTCATCATTTTTTATTGGAGAAATTGTATATTTTTACTGCTTATCAGGTCCAACCCATTCAGCTTTAAAAAAACCTGTGCGGTTGCCAATACATCTTTTTGGCAGTAAAGGCTAATTCGGTCAATATCTTTTTCTTTGTAAAAAACATGAGCTACCTGACTTCCATCAATGTCATCTTTCGGAGTCGGAATATCAAAGACAGCAGTCAACAGTTTTAATGCCGTATAATTTTTATAATCGCCGAACTTCCATAATTCAAGAGTATCTATAAAACTTATTTCCCAGGGTTTTTTACCTGAAATCTGAAATATGGGGGGTAATTGCAGTCCGTTAATCAATAGTCGTCTGCAAATGAATGGAATATCAAATTCTTTGATATTATGCCCACAAAGTGTCTGCTCTTTGGTTGTGCAGAATTTGAGGATAAGTTGGATAAAATCTGTTAGGAGGAGTTTCTCGTCACTTCCTGAAAATGATTTCGTCCTGAAATTCATTTCATTCTCCTGGAAATGAATAAACCCTACCGAAATACATACGATTTTTCCGAATTCAGAATAGATTCCGGCACTGTTATTAAAGGCATCGGCAGCTGTTGTTTCTTCCGTATATTTTTCAGGCATCCGTTTTTGGATAACTGCAAACTTATCTTCCCACAAATGAGCTAACTCACCATTTAATTCAGAGAAATCCGATGTTTGAGGAACTGTTTCGATATCAAGAAACATTATTTTCTGTAGTTCGCTATGCTGCATATCTCTTCAGGTTTCAGTGTGTAATTACATCTTCATTATTGACTGATCAGATTATTCTCAATATATTTTGTCAGGATATCAATGGCAATATGGTTATTCCCGCCCTGAGGGATGATTAAATCGGCAAAACGTTTTGAAGGTTCTATAAATTGTAAATGCATAGGTTTTACAGTACATTCATAACGTTCCATTACTTTGTTTACCGATCGTCCGCGTTCAATAATATCGCGGTTAATCACCCTGATCAATCTGTCATCGGCATCGGCATCAACAAATACCTTCAAATCCATCATCTTCCGTAATTCCGGGTTCGTAAGCACCAGAATCCCTTCCACAATGATAACATGGCAGGGCTTTATTGGAATGGTTTCACTGGAACGGGTACAGGTTAAGTAGGAATAGATGGGCTGTTCTATCGTTTTGCCTTTCTTTAGTTCTTTCAGATGTTTCACCAGTAACTCAAACTCTATTGAAGCGGGATGATCAAAATTGATCTCCAGGCGTTCTTCGAGAGGTAAATGACCGCTATCCCGGTAGTATGAATCCTGAGGAAGAATTACTACTTCACCCTGAGGCAATCGTTGTAAAATTTTGCGTACAACTGTCGTTTTTCCAGACCCTGTTCCACCTGCAATTCCAATAATTAGCATATTGTTGTTTGTTAGTTTTTAGAGCACTAAAGTAAGAATTTATTTTTTTTCATTTGCCTTTGTTCACTATTATTTTTGATAGACGACAAAGAGAATTTTGTATGCTGTTGATATTTATGGTATTGAATTTATTGTCTTAGCTTTTATTAGTATCTCTAATCGTTATAAAATGAATAAATATCATGTTTTGTGCTGAAAACAAAGTGCCCATCTGCTAAATTATGGTACATTTGTACAGCTAAAATTCTAAAATTTGTATAGTATGATAAAATCATCTTTCTTTTTTCTGCATCGTTTTATCCGGATTTACTTGTTCCTTGTATGTTGCTCATTTTGTACTCTGTCTGGGACGGAATACAACATCATACCCTACCCACAACAATTAATTCCTAAATTGGGTTCATTTACCATCAATAAACGAACTGTCGTACAGTGTTCAACTTCCCGACCTGAAATTCATAAGCTGGCAGAACAGTTTACTGATCAGATAAAGCTGGTAACGGGCATGAAATTAGATGTCCGTGATATCACATCGGCCGATACTGCTAATTCAATTATCTTTCAGTCAGCATCTTTCGATAATCCTGAAGGATACTGTTTGTCGGTTTCATCAAAAACAATTCGAATAAGCTCGAATACTCCAAACGGTTTCTTCTATGGGTTACAAACACTGTATCAATTATTACCTTCTGAGATTTATGGTAAGAAACTGGTGGATAGAAAGAAGTGGTCGGTACCGGCTGTACTGATTAATGATGCACCCCGTTTTGGATACCGTGGATTGCATTTGGATGTTTGCCGTCACTTTTTCCCTGTTGAATTTATAAAGAAGTATATCGATGCCATGGCCATTCATAAGCTAAATACTTTTCACTGGCATTTAACCGATGATCAGGGATGGAGAATTGAAATAAAGAAATATCCTCGTTTAACTGAAATAGGCTCCCGTCGTGAAGAATCACTCGTTGGGTATTATTTTGAACGCTTCCCTCAGCAATATGATGGAAAGCCCTATGGTGGATTCTATACCCAACAGGAAGCCCGTGAAATCGTTGCCTATGCTGCTGACAGGTTTATCACAGTTATACCCGAAATAGAAATGCCGGGTCATGCGCAGGCTGCCATTGCTTCGTATCCCTATCTATCGTGTACGCCCGATTTAACTGTAAAAGTTGCTACTAAATGGGGGATATTTAAAGATGTGTATTGTCCAACTGATACGACTTTCCATTTCCTGGAAGATGTCCTGACTGAAATAATGGATATTTTCCCTTCGAAATATATCCACATTGGTGGTGACGAATGCCTGAAAGACCTTTGGAAGACCAGCACCCAATGCCAGACGCTGATTAGAACCCTGAATCTGAAAGACGAAAATGGCTTGCAAAGTTATTTCATAGAACGGATAGAAAAATTTGTCAATTCAAAAGGTCGAAGGATTATTGGCTGGGACGAAATTCTGGATGGTGGATTGGCGCCGAATGCCACCGTAATGTCATGGAGGGGAATAGCAGGAGGAATTGCTGCCGCTAAATCAGGACACGATGTTATCATGACCCCCGGCAACTATTGTTATTTTGACAAGTATCAGGCTGATCCTGCTACTGAACCTGCTACTATTGGCGGTTATCTGCCATTAAATATGGTGTATCAGTATGAGCCGGTTCCAACAGAACTGTCGGCCGATGAAGCAAAACATGTATTGGGACCACAAGCCAATGTCTGGACAGAATATATGGCGACCACCCAAAGGGTGGAATATATGGCATTTCCGAGGGTATCTGCTATGTCGGAAGTAGCCTGGACATCAAAAGACAATAAGAATTGGGATAGTTTCAAACTTCGTATGCCGGCTGATTTTGAACGTTATGCCCAACTTGACATACATCCTTCCAAAGCTTTCTTTGATGCCCGTATTCAAGCTGATATTAACGGGGATAAAAAACTTCAGGTGTCTCTTCTCTGCGATAATTCAGCAGCAAAAATTTATTATACTACCAATGGTAAAGTTCCAACCTTAAATGATCCGGTATATGTAACTCCTTTTACTCTTGACAAGTCTGCTAGTATCATTGCCGTTCCTTTTGTTGATGGTGCAATTTCAGGTAAACTGGTTACAAAATCATTTCTTGTGAGTAAACTAACAGGATTGCCTTATAGTAGAAATGTGAAAAACACATGGTATGATGGTGGAAATGTAAATGCGCTTACCGACGGAATCTCAGGGAACACAAAAGCATATACTCAATGGGTAGGCTTTGCTAAAAAGTTAGATGGAGAAGTAACTGTGGATATGCAACAGGTTCAGAAAATAGAACGCTTTTCGGTAGGGTTGTTGAATGCTACAGCTTTGTGTGTAATGTTTCCGACGGAAATCAATTTGTTCGGTTCAATCGACGGAATCAATTATCTACCACTGGCTGAAAAACAATTGCCAGTGTCAACTTCACCAACCTGGGAAATTATTCGTCCTGAACTAACTTTCTCTCCAACTGATGTGAGGTACTTAAAATTGAAATTAAAGTGTGCAGGTCTTTGTGCGGCAGATAAACCGGAGAATCCTGCAGGTAGTGTAATCTTTATGGATGAAATAGGAGCATGGTAAAAAACCCTTTAGTTGTTGAAGACAATAAAATGTTTTTTTAGAAAGCAGAACAAGACTATTAAAAGATAGATTAAACAAAAATCACCGGACAACTTCTGCTGTCCGGTGATTTTTTGTTTTCTCATCAAACACTCAAATGTACTTCGTACAGGTTGAGGTTTGTTTCACTGTCCCCTCTCCTTGAGGAGAGGGGTTAGGGGTGAGGTAGTATTACATCATACCGCCCATTCCACCGCCCATAGGCATTTGTGGAGCCGGGTTATCTTCTTTCTTTTCTGAGATCACACATTCGGTAGTTAAGAACATACCGGCTATTGAAGCGGCATTTTCAAGAGCTACACGACAAACTTTGGCTGGATCGACAACACCGGCTGCAAAGAAGTTTTCATATTTTTCTGTGTGGGCATTGTATCCGAAATCATCTTTACCTTCACGCACTTTCTGTACAATCACGGCACCTTCTTTACCTGCATTGGCAACAATCTGGCGAAGTGGTTCTTCAATGGCACGTTTGATAATTTCGATACCGGTCTGTTCGTCATCATTGGAAGCTTTCAAATTTTCCAATGCTGCGATTGCACGTATATAGGCAACACCACCGCCTGGCACGATTCCTTCTTCGATAGCAGCACGTGTAGCGCTTAAAGCATCATCCACACGGTCTTTCTTTTCTTTCATTTCAACTTCCGAAGCAGCACCAACATATAATACGGCAACTCCACCTGATAATTTGGCCAGACGTTCCTGTAATTTTTCGCGGTCATAATCCGAAGTAGTTGTAGCTATCTGGGCTCTGATCTGTGCAATGCGGGTAGCAATGCCTTCTTTTGTTCCGGCACCGTTTACCAATACTGTATTGTCTTTGTTTACTGTCACTTTTTCAGCAGTTCCCAACATTTCAAGGGTAGCTTGTTCCAGTTTAATCCCTTTTTCATCCGAAATTACAATACCACCTGTCAGAATAGCAATGTCTTCGAGCATTTCTTTACGACGGTCACCAAATCCCGGAGCTTTTACAGCACATATTTTTAATGAAGCACGTAAGCGGTTTACAACCAGTGTCGTCAATGCTTCACTATCCACATCTTCAGCAATGATTAATAACGGACGACCCGATTGTACTGCAGGCTCCAATACCGGAAGCAATTCTTTCAGGTTGGATATTTTTTTGTCGTAAATCAGGATATATGGTTTTTCCATTTCCACTTCCATCTTTTCAGTATTGGTTACAAAATACGCCGAAATATATCCGCGGTCGAATTGCATACCTTCCACTACTTCAATGCTGGTGTCGGTTCCTTTAGCTTCTTCGATTGTAATCACTCCGTCTTTCGAAACCTTGCGCATAGCGTCTGCAATCAGTTTACCGATTGTAGCGTCGTTGTTAGCCGAAATAGAAGCTACCTGTTCGATTTTGTCATAATTATCACCAACAGCTTTTGCCTGCGAAGCAATGCTTTTTACCACTTCAGCAACCGCTTTGTCGATACCACGTTTCAAATCCATTGGATTTGCTCCGGCAGTAACGTTTTTCATTCCTACACTTACAATCGATTGAGCCAATACTGTTGCGGTAGTTGTTCCGTCACCGGCATCATCGCTGGTTTTCGAAGCTACTTCTTTTACAAGTTGTGCTCCCAGGTTCTGGAATGGATCTTCCAGTTCAATTTCTTTCGCTACTGTAACACCATCTTTCGTAATATGAGGTGCACCGAATTTTTTTTCGATAATCACATTACGACCCTTTGGTCCCAGTGTTACTTTAACGGCATTTGCCAACTGATCAACCCCTTTTTTCAATAGGTCGCGGGCTTCAATATTAAAAAGAATTTCTTTAGACATTGTAGTTTTATTTTAAAGATAACCCTCTTCCGTCTGCTGATGGAGAATCGGGTTATGTTGTTTGTTATAAAATTTTAATGATGTTTTGTAAGAGACTGTACGTATCTCGGCAAGGGGTCTTAAATTATCGCCAGAATATCGGATTGTTTCATGATCAGGTATTTTTCACCTTCCCATTCAAGTTCGGTTCCGGCATATTTCCCGTACAATACGTTATTGCCTACGGCTACCACCATTTCTTCGTCTTTGGTACCTTTACCCACGGCTAAAACTTCCCCTTTTAAAGGTTTTTCTTTTGCTGAATCAGGAATAATAATTCCACTGATTGTTTTTTCTTCTGCTGCGGTTGGTTTTACCAACACGCGATCCGCTAATGGTTTAATATTCATGTTTTTTAATTTAAAATGTTATATTAATTTGAGTATATCAGGTTGAAAAATATAAACACGCTATAGATGAGAAAAGTTGCTTTCTTCCGTTTACAGATTTTGTGCCAATGAGGTTTCATGTCAGTTATGGCATATATATATGCTCCTTTTTACAGAAAATAAATCAGGCGCTGACAACTTGTCATTTTGTTAACGAAGTTTCGCAGAGATAAAGCATTTTGTACACATCATATAGTTGGAGGGAGGGTGATGGATTGCAAAGTTTGTTATGCAACAGGGGTTTTAGAATATTAAAGATTGTAGCAAATAACCTTGTAAGCCCTGTTTTGTAAATCCGGATATATGAGTTCAGTAGTCTTGATTCGTCCGCCAGGAATGGGTAGCGGCCTGTTTTGTAAAGTAGAAAGAGATTATGTGTCCCTTCTTCCGTTTTACGGAGAAAGGTTTCATTATCATCGAGCCCTTTGTGTATCAGCGGATTTTCAATATGAATAAAGCGGCTGCCCAACTCATGCAACTGATGCCCGAAAAGAGTATCTTCATGGCCGTATCCACGAATGCTTTCGTCGAAACGTACTTGTTGAAACAGGGATGCTGATATCAGGAAATTGAAGGTGGCAAAATTATGGTAAGTATGTTCATTGCTTCTTTCTAAAGCTGTACGGGCTTCCCGTTGCCGGCCGTATGCAAGCCGCAGGCTGTATCGCGGATCATTTTCATTCTCATCATAGGCTGTACCACCAATGACCACACACTCTTCCTTGCAAAACGATATGTATTTCTCTACAAAACGGGAGGAGCATACTTCCGCATCACAGTCGATAAACAGCAAATGATTGTATTTTGCCTCATCTGCCAGTCTGTTGCGTACAGCCGAGCGCCCGATGTTTTCGTTTAATACCATATGCCGGCAAAACTCAACATCATTTACCTCTTTGTTTTCGGCCACATAGAATGTCGAACCATCTTCCATAACGATTATCTCAAAATCAACACAGGTTTCCACGGCCTGTTGGTGCAAGTCTGTCACCAGGCGGGTGATGTTGTAATTGTATGTGGGGATTAAGATTGAAATCATGAGAAAACTAATATAATAATGCCCATTTAATTCTTAATTTATTGCTGAAATTTTTATTGCTAATTTCAATTTTAAAGATATTTAATCCGGCTTTAATTAACAACTTTATTCTGTGATTTTATAAACAATACAATTCCAGCTTCTTGTATTTTTTTAATTAATTCATCATTTTTTAAATGCTGAAGAATAGAAAGGTCAATTTTATATGGCAAAAGCAAATCATCCAGTTTCCATTCAATTTGATTAAGGATATCCAAATTAAGTGCTTTACCTATAAGCGATATATCGATATCAGAATTTGGTTTAAAATTACCCTTTGCCCTTGAACCATACAGAATGGCTTTTTCCACTTCAGGGAAGCAGGAAAATACAGTTTGCATCAGGGCAATAGTTTCATCTTTTAATCCGTATTTCATTTTTCGTGATCGAAAAGGTTACCTTGTTGTATTGCAGCCAGCTTTTCCATAGTCACAGCAAATTCCAGGAATGCCGGATAATAATCCTTCATTATTTTCAGGTATATTTCGTTGGCTGTCTCTTCATTGTAGGTGTGCGATGATTTGTTTCTGTTTAGAATCATATCCATCCATATTTCACCCTGAGTGATAAGTTTCATTTGAAATGCTTCGCGGGTAGCATCCCTTGACCCTTTTATTTCAAAGTTTCCCTGGTATTCCGCAAAATCTTTCATGACATTCCAACCAAGTTCGTGGGTGTATTCAAAGCGTTGGATTAAACCTTCTTTAATAATTTCACCTTCAACTGTTGTTGCTCCAATGCCAATATTACTTTCATTGATAAATTTTATAGCTTGTGAAAGTTTTAGTAACGCTTTTCTGTAATTTGAAAAACGTTCTTCCCATCGTATATCAT
>Ga0302296_1002255_pt1 | contig 13173 bp, 7 predicted proteins | sample III_Fen_N3_1_FD_194546 | JGI IMG/M metagenome (GOLD analysis project Ga0302296, IMG submission 194546) | Peat permafrost microbial communities from Stordalen Mire near Abisko, Sweden - III_Fen_N3_1 | ecosystem: Environmental > Terrestrial > Soil > Wetlands > Permafrost | place: Sweden: Abisko... | reverse complement strand
ATGAATAGCAAATTAAAATTCTTCCAATTTATCTTGTTTGTGTGTATAACAGGGTTGTTAACTTCAATAGGGACTTTAAGTGGCAAAACTTTTCTGAAGACCTCTTTAAGTAATCAAAAAATGCTTAAAAATAAAACCGATAAAAAATATATATACCTGACATTTGATGATGGCCCATTAAACGGGAGTGAATATATCGATAGTGTTGTACTTGCTGAGAAAATAAAAATCTCGGTTTTTCTGGTAGGCGAACACGTGATGATGAGTCGGACAATGGATAATTACTTCAAGTATTACGAAGCAAATCCATATATCGATGAGTATAATCATAGTTATTCACATGCCAATAATCATTATGAAAAATTTTACGGCAATACGGATTTGGCAGTTTCTGATATTTTGAAAAACAATCAGTTACTCAAATTTGCATATAAAATAGTACGTCTTCCCGGCAGAAACATGTGGCGAATTGGTGGTTTTAAAAAAGACGATGTAGAGAGCGGATCAAAAACAGCAGATAAATTAGAACAATTAAGCTATAAAGTTGTCGGTTGGGATCTGGAATGGGAACATAATTCAACTGCAGGTGCTCCACCTGTACAAAGTGTGGATGAAATGTACAACGAAATATGCAGAAGATTTGAAAAAAACAATACTTTTACACCCAATAATCTGGTATTGTTGCTTCATGATGAAATGTTCCAAAAGAAATGGGAAGAGAGCGAATTAAAACAACTTATTGACAAACTACGAAAGAACAAAAACTTTGAATTTGAACAAATGCGTTTTTATCCCCGATAAATTAATAAAACTTTGTACATTGTTTTTCAACAATTGTATTAACTATGAAAAAACACGATTATTCATATAAAAGATGATATGTATCGAATGCATCATTATTTAGCATTTGCAGTAACAATAATAAACTGCACACTTTTTATGTTTCATTGTCTCATTATTTAGTCATTCCGGCAGTATGTTCTATTGCACTTTCTGTTGCTTGTTTGAATTCAGATATTAAATCTGAAAGAACTTCTTTCACTGTATTTATTTTTGAACTGCGGTAAGCATTACTTCCTGCAAAAGCATAGCCTTTATCCATATTTCCATTATAGGCATTGTAAAGGGCCATCATGATACAATACGGACTATTTTCATAATCGCAGGTTTTCAAACAATGGTATGGACATGATTTAGGGATTTTCTCTCCTCGTTTTACTTTGTTTAAAAATTCATTTTTAATGGCACGCCCCGGCATTCCTACCGGACTTAGAATAATTTCCACATCATCTTCCCCTGCATTCAGATAAGCCTCTTTAAAGTGTATATCTGCATCACACTCCACTGTGGTTACAAGCCGGCTGGCAATTTGTACACCTTGTGCACCCAGCTGCATAATCCTGTACATATCTTCACCTGAGTAAATCCCTCCCGCAGCTACAACAGGTATTTTTTGATTGTATTTTTCTTCAAAACCTGCAACTTCATTAATTACTTCGGGAATAAGTTTTTCCAATGTATAATTGGGATCAAATATCGTGTTAAGTTTGAACCCTAAGTGTCCGCCGGCTTTTGGTCCTTCCACAACAATCAGATCAGGGAGGTAATCAAAATTAGTTTTCCACTTTTCACAAATAATTTTAACTGCACGAGCCGATGATACGATAGGAGCTAATTTAGTACTGCAGTTTTCCGTTAGATATTTTGGTAAGTCAAGTGGTAAACCTGCTCCTGAAAAAATTACATCCGCTTTTTCTGCAATTGCTGTTTTTACCAGGTCGGCAAAGTTGGTAAGTGCCACCATCACATTCACTCCAATAATACCGGATGTCAGTTTTTTTGCTTTACGAATCTCTTCTTTCAACCCTACAATGGAAGCACTTACGAAATCTTCTGCATATTCTCTGTATATTAAACCAAGACCGGCACTTGAAATAACTCCTACTCCTCCTTCGTTTGCAACAGCTGAAGATAATCCGGATAATGAAATTCCAACACCCATTCCTCCTTGAATTACAGGAATGCGTGATATTAAATTTCCTATTTTTAAACCTTTCATTTTATTATATTTTTTATAAGTATATTAGTTTGAAAAAACAAGGAATAACTCAAAATAGCCATTTACAACTAACTGACATAATATTAGATATTTACAAAGTTATTGTTTAATCTATAACAAAAAACATCAAAATATAGTTTTTAATTATAGCTTTATTCACCTTGATATATTAACATTTATACTTTGTTTAATATAATCTGAAAAAAAATGTTTTTTGAGGGGAGAAAATATAAATTATTGGTACTATTGAATGAGTTAGATGGCTTATATAAAATTTAAAATAATCTATGAATATTATTTTGTTTCTTGTACTTAGATAAGGATTTTGCTTGAAATTAAAGAATCATACAAGCCCCTTAATGTCTATATGAATCATAGATAACGTATCCTTATTGCCCTTATTTAATATATTGAGTTCAATTTGACAATTTGCTTTTATTGAATACTGATATGACACACGCTCCTTCCTCTGAAAATACCATTGGAGCGTTGAATCAATTTATAATAATTCGGCAATCTATCTTTTCAAATCTTTTTTATTTTATTTCAACAAAATCTTTTTATCATTTCATCGTTTTCTCTACCAATCAAAATATTAAAGAAAAAGAGACTATCCTTGCGGAAGTCTCTCTTTCTTTATTTTTAAAACAGATTACTTTATTACAAATTCAACCCTTCTGTTTTTCATTCTTCCTTTGAAAGTTGCATTATCAGCAATCGGATATTTTTTACCAAATCCAACTGTTGTAATTTTTGATGAATCAACTCCTTTTCTTTCAAGATATTTCTTCACTGCATTAGCACGATTTTGCGATAGAGTAATATTCCATGCATCACTACCTTCAATATCTCCATAGCCTTTCAGTTCAATCGTGTAAGATGGATTTTCCTTCAAGAATTTTGCAACCTTATTTAAGTTAGCATAGAAAGGTTTTCTGATAATGCTTTTGCCTAACTGGAATAAAGTGTTATCAAAAGTAACAACAGGTGGTACTATAGCAGGTGTAACTGGACAACCAGTAGCATCTACTGCAACTCCTGCAGGTGTGTCGGCACATTTATCAAGATAATCAGGAACACCATCACCATCAGCATCAACTGGACAACCTTTCGTATCTACTGCAACTCCTGCAGGTGTATTAGGACATTTGTCTAAATAATCAGGAACACCGTCAGCATCAGCATCTAATGGGCAACCATTAGCATCTATTGCAACTCCCTTTGGAGTGTCGGGGCATTTATCCAGATTATCAGCTACACCATCACCATCAGCATCAACTGGGCAACCTTTTGCATCTACTTTCACTCCGGCAGGGGTATCAGGACATTTATCCAGATAATCAGCAACTCCGTCACCATCAGAATCAATTGGGCAACCGTTTGCATCAACCTTAACTCCTAGAGGTGTATCAGGACATTTGTCAAATTTATCAGCTACGCCATCTTTGTCTTTATCTCTTGGTTTACCAAAATTAAAGATCACACTTAATATATGTTGACCATAACAATCATTGGTTAATCTGGGAGCATGTACTGTTCCAAAGTAAGCATGTCCATGGTTTTCATCATGATTATCTGCATTAGTATCGAAATAAAGATATTGATATTGAACTGCAAAATGTTCTGACAGTTGATATTTTAAACCGGCTCCAATAAAACCTGTAAAATCAGTTCCTTTTGTGATAATTGTAGGATATAAGGCTGAATTGGACCCTGATTTATCATATGCAGGATCGATACCGTAAGCTGCAAATCCAAGACCTACAGAGATAAATGGAGAAAATTTTGAAGTTTCACTCAAAATATATCCATTATTAAATTTATAATGTGTAAACAAAGAGGCATCAGTCTTTAGTCCTCTAAAATTATTAGACTTTGGGTAAGAATTGTATTCACGAAAACCATATTGTCCGTAACTGCCTTGCAAGCCTAAATCAAAAGAAGGATTAAGATAATAACCTAATGACAAACCACCGGCTGCGTACCATGTTTCTTTGGTATTAAAAATACCACTTCCATAATCACCATTGTATTCATTTCGAATAAGACCTAAACCAATTGCAAACCTGCCGTCTGCGGTTTGTGCATTTGTAAATTGCGTGGCAATAAAAAATGCCAACAAAAGTAAATTTCTATTTTTCATATTTTTGAATTTAAATTGTGAAAAAGTTTCCACTCTGCAAAGATAAACAAATTTCTAACTGAAAGGATTATTGAAATTTATTTAAATGTCGCGTTTTTTGCTTATTTTATAATTATTTAACTTTAGTGTAATGCATATATTATCACTATTATTAATATTCATGTCGAATTAAGTCCTAATAGAATAGAATTAAGATTAATTTAATAATTCGCAAAATATTATTTTTATATCAATTATATTATATTAATATCACGAATTATAATAGTTGATTGAATAAATAGTTAATTGGTTGATTGGTTGGCTGCTTAAACCTGCAGAATCCTTTCAGTACATAAAGATGAAACACATAATCTGGAGTCGTACGGATAGGAATGAGGAATGAGGAGTGAGTGCATGAGGAGTGAGTGCATGGATATGTCGATGTTGATCAATCGGTAAATGAATCTATATCCGAAATGAGAGTGCAAATAAAAAGTTTGAAGTTTGAAAAGTTTCTGTTATATTGTATCATGGTTCTATGTTCATGAATGTATCTGTTCCTTTGATTTTTGCAGTTTGTTTTGTTATTTGAATAGCGTGATTTCCATCTCGCAAACAAAAACCTCAAAACGTACGAAGACCTTTTTAGCTCATTCTTGTTGATTAAGATAACATCATTATGTTTAATTCCCCTAAATCAAAATGTTTAAGTCATTAACCCTTCCAGTCACACTTCCACATCAAAAATTCAGGATTTCTGCTATCTGAATCAATCGGTTAATGATTCAATAACCGAAGTAAGAGTATAACTTAAAAACAAATTACCTATAAACGATACCTGCATGTGTGAATCATGTAACTATATTAAAAAATTTTGTAACATAAATCTCTTTAAATGAGCGGATCTTTGTAAAATTAACGAATTCGTTTTTAATAAAACACAATACCCATGTTAACAACAATAATTGTAGTGTTAATAGCTGTTTATCTTGACATTAGCCTTCACAACAAAGTTCATACTCTTAATATGGGGAAATGGTTAATTAGAAAGTTAAATGATAATTCGAGAAATATCATATCTACTTTGATTATTGCTTTGCTTATAGTTTCGTGTGGTAAAAAAAAGGAAATAAAAGACGCGCCTAAAGATTTCGCAGTTCTTACCCTTCAACCACGCTCCATTACAACCTACAATGATTTTCCCGCCACTATGCAGGGAGAGAATATCGTAGAAATCAGGCCTATGGTGGATGGGTACCTGGAGGCAATATTTGTGCAGGAAGGTGCTGTGGTTAAAAAGAACCAATTGCTTTTTAGAATTAAAAATCCTCAATACAGTCAGGCTGTTGTTACTGCCAAAGCATCTATTAAAATTGCCATAGCCGATGTCAATGCAGCAAAAATGGATGTAGAGAAAGTAAGGCCATTGGTTGAGAAAGATATTGTAAGCAAATACGAACTGGAATCAGCCCAATTTACCCTGCAATCAAAACAGGCTTCGCTTGCACAGGCCTTTGCAACATTAGCCAATGCAAAAACAAATTTAGGATATACTTCTCTACGTAGCCCTCAGGATGGAATTATCGGTTCAATTCCATATAAAATAGGGGCATTAGTAAGCAGTACTACCACAAATCCTCTCACAAGTTTATCGAATATCGGAAATGTATACGCCTATTTTTCATGGAACGAAAAGCAACTACTTACTTTTCTTAGTAAGGTAGAGGGGAAAACGATGCAAGATAAACTAAATCACCTTCCTCAGGTTATTTTGATTTTAGCAAACGGGTCCGAATATCCGGAAAAAGGGAAACTTGAATCGGCAAGCGGGTTTATTACTACAGAAACAGGGACAGCCAGTTTAAAAGCAATTTTTCCTAATCCGTTGGGTATTATTCGAAGTGGAGCCAGTGCGACTTTAAGAGTACCACATACAGAAAATTCTGCAATCCTTATTCCACAGAGTGCTAGTTTCGAATTACAGGACAAACGTTTCGTTTATACAGTTAACTCTAAAAATAGGGTAATGAGCAGGGCTATTGTTTCAAAACCAACCAATGACGGACAATTTCTAATCGTTCAAGATGGATTAAAGAAGGGTGACAGGGTGTTGATTAATGGTTCCAACCTGAAAGACAGTACACTGATCATACCAAAGCCGGTAAATTCAGACAAACTTTATAATCAAATAAAAACGGACTAAATTCAACTGATCTATGCTTAAAATATTTATTGAACGTCCGGTATTGAGCACTGTCATTTCAGTACTGATCGTCTTACTGGGGGTTTTGGGCCTCGTAAAATTACCTATCGCCCAATATCCTGATATATCACCGCCAACAGTTCAGGTGTCAGCCAATTATGCAGGGGCAAATGCCGATGTTGTACTGAAAAGTGTTATCGTCCCACTTGAACAACAAATAAATGGTGTACAGGGAATGACCTACATATCATCTTCAGCCACCAATACAGGTTCTGCTTCCATCAGTGTTTATTTTGCCGTTGGTACCGATCCCGATCAGGCTGCAGTGGATGTTCAGAACAGGGTCTCGTCAGCTACCAGTTTACTACCCCAGGATGTAACAAAAGCAGGTATTACCGTACGAAAACAACAGAGCAGCAACCTCTTGATTCTTTCTTTGTACAGCTCAAATCCTGCCTACGACCAGAAATTTTTACAAAACTATGCAGCTATCAATGTGATACCCCAACTGCAACGGGTGAACGGTGTAGGAGCTGCATCAGTATTCGGTTCAGCCATGACTTACTCCATGCGAATATGGCTTAAACCGGATATGATGTATGTTTATGGTATCACACCGGATGATGTTACCAATGCATTAAACGAACAGAATCTGAACGCTGCACCCGGTAAGTTTGGGGAAAATGATAACCAGAGTTTTCAATATGTCATTACTTATACCGGCAGCCTGCAATCGCCTGAGGAATTTGGCAATATCATTGTCAAATCAACAGGTCAGGGACAATACCTTCGGTTGAAAGATATCGCCAGGGTTGAGCTCGGGGCTCAAACATATACAGGTTCAACATCAACAGACGGAAAACAATCCGTTGCTATTTCCATTAGCCAGACTCCGGGGAGCAATGCAAGGGATGTAGTAAATAATTCCAAGAAAGTAATTGAACTGGCAGCAAAATCATTTCCTGCCGGTGTTAAGTTCGTTTATCTGGTTGACATCAACCAGTTTTTGGATGCATCCATCAGTAAGGTTCTCCATACACTGGTTGAATGTTTTTTGCTTGTGTTTCTTGTCATATTCCTTTTCCTGCAGGATTTCCGATCTACCATTATTCATGGTGTATCCGTACCGGTGGCTATTGTAGGTACATTCTTTTTTCTGTATTTGTTTGGATTCAGTATCAATATGTTAACCTTATTTGCATTAGTTCTGGCTATTGGTATAGTGGTGGATGATGCCATTGTTGTCGTGGAGGCTGTACATGTCAAGTTGGAAAGCGGATATAAGTCACCACGCAAAGCAGCCATTGATGCAATGAGTGAGATTTCGGGAGCCATAGTTTCTATTACGTTGATCATGGCAGCGGTATTCATCCCTGTAACATTTGTAACAGGTTCTGCAGGTGTATTTTATAAACAATTTGGCATTACTCTTGCCATTGCCATTATGATTTCGGCGATAAATGCACTTACTCTTTGTCCTGCACTGGCAGCTATGTTTTTAAAACCACCTGATCATGGGATAGACAAGGAAAAGAAAACAATTATGCAACGTTTTCATGTAAGTTTCAACTCAGAATATGATAAAATCACTGATAAATATACACGTACATTACATTTTTTGTTTGCAAAGAAATGGATTGCTATCTTATCAATTGTGATCTTCGGAGCAGGTCTTTATATCCTGATGAAATCAACGCCATCAAGCTTTGTTCCCAGTGAAGATATGGGAACCGTTTTTGTAAACATCAGTCTTCCACCGGCTTCTACCATGGAGCGGGTGCAGTTAGTGGCAAATAAAGTAGATAGTCTTTCACGTACAATACCTGAAGTAGCAAATACCATGATCACTATGGGTCAGAATTTTATTGGAGGAAGCGGGAGTTCGTACGGTATGGTGATTTTAAGGTTAAAACCTTGGGATGATCGTAAAGGGAAAAGCAACACTGATGTAATAAAAGAACTAACAAAAAAAACAGCATCTATCAGGGAAGCTGATATCCGCTTCATGTCGCAGCCAACCATTACAGGTTTTGGAACTAGTGGCGGTTTCACATTTCAACTACAGGATAAAGGCGGGCATTCAACCGCTGAGTTTTATCAGGTGGCACAAACATTTTTAGCCAACTTAAATAAACGTCCTGAAATACAATATGCAACCAGTTCGTTCAATCCAAATTTTCCTCAATATCAGTTGGGTGTCAATGTGGCAAAATGCAAAGACGCGGGAGTACTGGTATCGGATGTACTGAATACCATGCAGGTGTTTTACGGCAGCTCGTATGCATCCAATTTTAATGAATTTGGCCAGCAATACCGTGTAATTATGCAGGCTGATACCAATTACAGGGCCACCCCTGCAGGATTAAACAAGATCGGTATAAAAACAAGCACCGGCACCATGGCTCCAATCAATGAATTCGTCAGTCTCAAGAGAATATACGGACCCGAAAGTGTGACCAGGTTTAACCTTTTCTCTTCCATATCAGTCAATGGTTCACCGAATAATGGATTCAGTACAGGCCAATCGTTGACAGCTATTCAGGAAGTGGCTACAAAAATCCTTCCCGAAGGGTATGGCTTTGAATATTCCGGTATCAGCAGGGAAGAACAGAACAGCGGTTCGCAAACACTGTATATATTTATTTTATGTATTTTGTTTGTATACCTCTTATTAAGTGCACAATACGAAAGTTACTTGTTGCCATTTGCAGTACTCTTATCATTGCCTGTAGGTTTATCGGGTGTATTTGTGTTTGCAAAACTATTCGGACTGGATAATAATATCTACATGCAGATTTCAGTCATTATGCTGATTGGTTTACTGGCTAAAAATGCCATCCTGATTATAACATTCGCCCTGGAAAGACGGCGGAAAGGAATGTCAATAACAGAGGCAGCAACAGAAGGGGCTAAAGCACGTCTACGTCCTATTTTAATGACTTCATTCGCTTTTATTTTCGGGTTAATGCCGTTAATGTTTTCGTCCGGCGTAGGAGCCAATGGCAATAAGTCGATTGGTACAGGTGCCATAGGTGGAATGCTGTTCGGAACATTGCTGGGTGTATTTGTAATCCCGGTATTGTTTGTGATCTTACAGACTTTACAGGAAAAATTCAGCGGCAATAAAAATAATGAATCCGATGACGATGAGAATTCATTACAAACAATTAAGAATTAAAGAAAACAATTTATTATGAAACGGTTGTATACTATAAGTTCAAAAAGAACATGGTGGTTCATGTTGTTGGCTATTTTGTCTTTCGGCTCGTGCAAAGTAACCGAAAACTATAAACGTCCTGCCGGCATTGCGGATAATAAATTGTTTCGTGATGGAAATGCTTCAGATACCACCAACATGGCCAATATCCCATGGAAGAAAATGTTTAACGATACCCTTCTGCAAGGCTTAATTCAGGAGGGCATTAAGAATAATCCTGATTTAACAATTGCCCTGACCCGTATCAGACAGGCACAAGCAAACCTGCGTCAAAGCAAAGCCGCATTCTTCCCTACATTGGATATAAATGCAGGTTTCACTAAAGGAAAGACTGCCGGCACTGGTATTAAATCTGAATCCTACGAGTTATACGTAAGTTCAGGCTGGGAGGCTGATATATGGGGTAAACTGAGGAGTTCCAAAAAGGCGGCCGTGGCGGTTCTGTTGCAAAGCAATGCGTATAAAAAGGCAGTGCAAACACAAATGATTTCCGACATTGCCACTGATTTTTATACTTTGCAGGCATATGATGCCCAGTTGCAAATAACGCTAAAAACGGTTGAGAACAGAAAACTGGATGTAATCACTATGAAGCAACTGAAAGAAAGTGATGTTGTTACAGGTGCTGCTGTAGTGCAAAGTGAAGCTAACCGCTATTCGGTTGAAGTGACCATCCCCGATCTGAAACAGAATATAAGGGTGACTGAAAATGCTTTAAGTATCATCCTGGGTCGTGAACCGGGGAGTATAGAAAGGGATAGTCTTAATACCGCATTAGCATGGACGGATCTAAAGACAGGCGTACCGATGCAGTTATTATCGAACAGACCTGATGTAATGGGAGCTGAATATCAGTTACGATATTACTACGAATTGACTAATGCAGCTAAAGCTTATTTTTATCCTTCACTTACTATTACTGCTCAGGCAGGTTTCGCCAACGGAAATTTATCACAATTATTTAACCCTTCATCCTTGTTTGGAAATGTGGTGGCAGGATTGATAGCGCCGGTTTTTGAACATGGACTCAATAAACAGCGATTGGAAATAGCTAAAGCACAACAGGAAGAATATCTTGCAACCTTTAAAAAGACGATTCTGAATGCCGGGCAAGAAGTATCGAATGCTTTATACAATTATCAGACAGCAACTGATAAGATGAAAATCCGTGAACTACAAATCAGCTTTTTACAAAAATCTGTTGATTTTACTAAAGAACTGCTTAAATACACGGCCAATACCAATTATACCGATGTACTTACTTCGGAGCAAAGCCTGTTAGCAGCCAGGTTGAGCAGTGTCAACGACAAAGTGCAACAAATGCAGGCTGTCATTGCTTTATACAGAAGTTTAGGCGGTGGGTGGAGATAGATGTGTGAAACGTTTGAAGAGTTTGAAAGGTTCTGTGTTCAATAATCTTTCATTCCCTTTGCTCTTAGGAAATTATTCATTGGTTCTTCTTTCAGAGGCTGTAGAGATTGTGAAAGACGAAAACAGTTCCTATTTGCTCATGCTAAATTTTCATACTACTTATAAAGGTGTAAGGACTCCACAAAATGAAACAGATATTTCGGATTATGAATTAATAGGTTTAGCTCTTTTAAAAAAAGATTATGGAAAGGTTTTAATCAGACCCGAAACAATTGAAGATAAATTGAATGATATTTTTGAGCATATAGATATCGATTTTGATTTTGATAAAAAATTCAGTAAAAAGTATTGTGTTGAAGCAGATAATGAAGATAAATTACGTAATACGATATCAAAACAATTTATTGAAACAATAAGAGAAATAAATGGATTAGAAATTGAGATAGATAAGAATATTTTGATCGTACGTCTTAGAAAACAATTTACTCCTGAGAATGGGGAAGTTATTACAAAATTTATTACCGCAATTAATAATGGCCGTAATTAATTTACAGTTATAAAAAAAACAGTTTTGAATTATTACGCAATATTTATTCAAAGAGTAACAAAAAATGATTTTCAGTAAACTGAAAATCTTACAAGGGAAGCATTTTGGAATGTATACAGACCGGGATGTGTAGAACATTTAATTCTACACAATCTTAGAAACTGCAACAGTTACATCAAAGAACTTGACTTGGTTGCAGTTGTTGAAAATAAGATTACCGGGCAAATAATCACTACCAAAGCAAAAATTGTAGATGAACAAGGCAATGAACATGAAATTTTATGTGTGGGACCTTTATTCGTTTTACCTGATTTTCAAAATAAAGGAATCGGTTCAATGCTTCTGAAACATTCAATTCAGGAAGCAAAAGGGCTTGGTTTTTCGGGAATGATTCTTTTAGGAAATCCCGATTATTATCACTCTTTTGGATTTATAAATGCACAGGAATATGGCATTTCAAATAAAGAAGATAACAACTTTGAATCATTTATGGCTATTGAGTTACAAAACAACGGATTAGATACTATTAATGGGGAATTTTTTGAAGATAATGCTTTTGATATTAAACCGGATGAGTTAGTTGAATTTGAAAAGAATTTTAGTTATAAAGAAAAACTGGTGACCGACACCCAATTTGAACATTAAGAATAAAATTTGCAAATATATTTAATGGTTTTCATGACATACAGTGTTCACTGTCATTAAAGTATGCCTTATTTAGGAACAAAGTACTTAAAGTAACTGTCATGCTTCAGTCAATGAAAAGTATGGAGAGAACATTCTTTTATCAGTATTTGTTTTTTTAGATTATCGCCCTTTCAGAATAAATTAAAAGATTATGATGAAAAAGATATTCCGCATATTGATAAAAATAGCACTTTATGGATTTGCTGCTTTTGTTGCGATCATAATCGTACTTCTGTTGGTATTTTGGTCAGAGCACTCAGTATCGCTGACGTTGCCGAATCCTACGGGGAGCTATGCAGTTGGCCGGACAACATTCGACTGGGCTGACAGTACCCGTATAGATAGTCTGGCAACAATGCCGGGTGTCAGACGCGAACTTACTGTATGGATATGGTATCCTGCTTCTTATAAAAAATCATCTCCGACGGTTGAGTATCTTCCACCTGACTGGCGAAAAGCCCTTGCTCAAAAACAAGGATTCATTATGTCAAATTTCTTTACAAAAAACCTTTCAAAGGTCCACCCCCACTCCATTACGAATCCTGAGCTCTCACTGAAACAGGTAAAATACCCTGTGGTGTTCCTTAAATCAGGTATCGGAACCCTAGCCACCGACTATACAACGCTGGCTGAAGATCTGGCAAGCCACGGATATATTGTTGTTGGGAATGATTCGCCTTACAGTACCTTCATTGTTGTTTATCCTGATGGACGTGTAATCGGAAAAACAGCCCGTGGTAATCACGGTGAAACCGTGGCTTCAATCCCTGATCGAACTCATCTGGCGAACACATTAGTTCGTATCTGGTCGGATGATACAAAATTTATACTAAATAAAGTGGAAGAACTTAACACTGATTCTAAAAGCCGGTTTTATGGGAGAATTGACCTGAATTCAGTTGGGATATTCGGACACTCATTTGGCGGAGCAACTGTAGCACAGTTTTGTCATGATGATCCAAGGTGT
>Ga0302296_1002253_pt1 | contig 13178 bp, 14 predicted proteins | sample III_Fen_N3_1_FD_194546 | JGI IMG/M metagenome (GOLD analysis project Ga0302296, IMG submission 194546) | Peat permafrost microbial communities from Stordalen Mire near Abisko, Sweden - III_Fen_N3_1 | ecosystem: Environmental > Terrestrial > Soil > Wetlands > Permafrost | place: Sweden: Abisko... | reverse complement strand
CAAAAATAAAACACTAGTTTATGACCAAAATAAAATTCAAAATAGTTACTGTTAATGACAAAATGCAGAAAGGTTATAAATATGAACTAGTTGAACCAATTGGTAAAAATTTTAATAAAGATTTTAAACCAGATCTAACTCCAAAGCAAATGCTTGCTCTTGGAGTTTTTGGTGGTAAGTATATGACAGACTGTATAAAAGAATTTCCTAAAGATTGGTTTGTAAAAGCAAAGTTATGTAAAGATTTTCATAATCCAGAATTAAATTATTTTAAGGTAAATGCCAGTTCATCTTTATCTATTTGGAGAAAAAAGGGTTGGATATATAAGGATGATCCTAGGGGTTGGTTTCAATGGTATTGTAGATATTATATGGGTAGAAGAATTGAAGGGGAAGATAAAAGACAAATAAAAAGATGGCGTGCTATCACTAGGCATATAGCTCAGATTACAAAGAACTGTAGACCTGGGGATATGCTCTGTAGAAGAGTTCAGAGACAGGCCGTTTTGCATTGGGCTTATGATAGTAGAAAGATTTAATTAAGTGATATAATTTATATATGAACACAACAACTTCTTGGTATTCAAAACTTATAAAACCTACTTGGGCTCCACCTTCGTATTTATTTGGTCCTGTTTGGAGTATTCTTTATTTTTTTATTTTTATTTCTTTCGGAACAGTTTTTTATAAAATATTTAATAAGGAGCTACCTCTTATAATAGCTCTTCCTTTTGTATTGAATCTTATCTTTAATTTTTCATTTACTTATTTTCAGTTCGGTTTAAAGAATAATATTTTAGCAGCTATTGATATAACTCTTGTACTGATTACTCTCGTATGGTTAATGATATCTATATATCCATATATAAAATGGGTAGCTATCATAAATATTCCATATCTTCTATGGGTTTCTTTTGCAACAGTGTTGCAATTTACAGTTACTTATTTAAATAAATAATATTAGTTAAATATTTTTTCAACTAGAGCTTCAAGCCCAGCTTTCTTTTTAGTAGAGAACGGAATCACAGGATGTCCTTCTGTCATCTTTTTAATCTCATTCATTTTGTTGTGATATTCTGATTGAGTCATCTTGTCTATCTTATTTGCTATGATTAGGAAATCTTTTTTATGGTCTCTAAGTTCATTAAACATTAGAATATCTTTTTCTGTCATACCAACATTTGCATCTATAATCATTACAACTCTTTTTTGGTTATATATAGAATTAAAAAGATAGGAATCTATTAATTCACCAATTTTTTCACGCCCTAGACCAGACATTCTAGCAAAGCCATATCCAGGTAGGTCAACTAAGTAAAAAGAATTGTTTATAAGGAATACATTTATTTCTTGTGTTCTTCCAGGGAATGAACTTGTACGAGAAATACTACTACTTGTTACAGTATTAATAAGACTTGATTTACCAACATTTGATCGTCCAACAAAGGCAATCTGAGGTATGCCATCAGCTAGAATCTCGTCATATCCGACAAGCCCCTTCATAAACTTTGTAGATGTTATCTTCATTTCTTTATCTTAGCAGATAAATGGGTTTTGGGCGATTTTTGACTTCTGTTTTCTTTATTATTAATAAGGAATAATGGTATAATATAAGTATGATTAATTAACTTTCTATTTATACTTTTTGTATAAATAACTAAATAATATGAGCTTAAATAGATTGGAATGGAATGATGAATATAGTGTTGGTGTTTTAGAGCTTGATGATCAACATAAAAAAATGTTTGCTATTATTAATGAGTTACTTGAAGCTATTGCTTCTGGTCATACAGAAGAGCATTTGGAAGGCATTATTGATTTTCTAATAAAATTTAAAATATTTCATTTTGATACTGAGGAAAAATATTTTAAAGAGTTTAACTACGAAGGCGCAGAGGAACATATCGCTATACATAAACAATTTAATAATAAAATAGATGCTCTAAGAGCAAAATATCCTAAATACACAAATGAGTTTGCGTTTGAGCTCGTTGATTTTCTAGAAGACTGGCTTATTGGTCATTTACTTACAACTGACCACAAGTATATAAAATGTTTCCATGATCATGGTTTGAAGTAGATATATCTATATGTTTAGTAATGAAATAAATGAATCAAAAATAATGTTAGATACTATTATCAATGGAGTTGATGATGGTATATTTGTTGTTGATAAAGATTTAAAGATAACACTTTTTAATAAAAAGGCTGTTGATATATCTGGTTTTTCTTCGGATGAAGTATTGAATCATCCCTATTACGAAGTTCTTAATTTTGTATTTGAAGAAGATGAAAATAATACCAATGATTTTATAAAAAAAGTTTTTACAGAGGGTATAGTAGAAGAGACAACTCAAAATACTATTTTATTTAAAAAAGATAAGACAAAGATAAATGTTTCCTACGGAGCAAATCCTGTGAAGGATGAGAAGGGTATTATTGTTGGATGTATTGTTGCATTTAGAGATGTCACAAAAGAGACAGAAGTAGATAAAAAGAAGACTGAGTTTATCTCAATAGCTTCACATAATCTAAAAACTCCACTTTCTATAATCAAATGGATTAGTGAATTCCTTTTAGATAAGAAGATTCAAAAGTCAGATGCTGAAAAAGAAGAATATTTAAATGATATTTATTTAACAAATAAAAGAATGATTAGATTGGTAGAGAATCTAATAAATATTTTTCATATTGAAACAGGCGACGGTTTTACTATAAAAAAGACTAGTGTAGATATTGTTAAATTGATTGATATATCCATAGAAGATAACCAACAATTAGCTAAAAGTAAGAATATTAATCTAGTTAAATCAGAAGGTATAAATGGTGAGATTTTAATAGAAATAGATGAAGGTAAAATAAAGCAGGTTTTTAATAATCTAATTGATAATGCAATAAATTATTCTCCAGATGGTAGTACTGTTAATATTGATTTAATTAAAAAAGAAAAGGAGATAGATTTTGTTGTTAGTGACAGTGGTATTGGTATTTTAAAAGAACAACAGGGTAGAGTTTATGAAAAATTCTTTAGAGGTGATAATGCAATAGAGAAAGAAACAAGTGGAACTGGATTAGGTTTGTATATATCAAAGAAGATAGTTGAGGGTCATGGTGGAAGTATTAGATTTGAATCTGAAAGTGGTATTAGTACCAAGTTTTATGTATCGTTACCTATAAATTAATTTAGAAAATGTGTTATTATTAATAGTATAAAATGTTTGGAAAACTTATTATTATAAATTTAATATAAATATATGAAAGATAAAAAAATTGTTCTTATAACAGAAGATGAAAAAGTTTTAAGAGAAACACTTCACTCTGGTTTAGAGGGTGAAAATATTACTGTTGTTGAGGCAAGAAATGGACAAGAAGGTTTAGATCTTTCATTGAGTTTACATCCAGATATTATTCTACTTGATTTGATAATGCCAAAGATGGATGGACTTACTATGCTAGAAAAGATACGTAATCATGATGCTTGGGGACAAAAAGTTCCAGTGATTCTTCTTACAAATCTTACAAGTTCTGATGAACAGAGAAATAATGATATGGCTAGACTTACTCCAACATATTATTTTGAGAAAACAGAAATGGGAATAGAACAAATAATTGAGAAGATTAAAGAAATATTAAAGGTTCAATAATTTATGATTTTAATTGATGTAAGAACAAAAGGGGAATACGATAGTGGTCACATAGAGAAGGCTATTAATTATGACATTATGCAGATGATGCAAGGTGTATATCCTGAGGTAAATAGAGACGAGGAGATAACTCTATACTGTGAGTCAGGTAACAGATCAATGATGGCTAAGAGTATGATGGATTCTGCTGGATTTACAAAGGTTACAGACGGCGGAAGTATAGATAATTTCAAATAACAACGATTATAAATAGCATGTGTCATCTTGACATATGCTATTTATCTGATATAATATGAGTCAAGGTAAAGAATTGGCCTAATAAATGGTTCAAAATAATTTATTGCACATTTTAAAATTTAAGACAATGATTGATAATGTAATTGCTCCAAAAGTTCCTGTAACGGATGTCCGCTACAGAGGTACTATTATTGAATTTGATGTAACTGTTCCTGTTGGTTTTAATCCAGCAATTTATATTGATGAAGAAAGTGTTAATGTTCAAAAAGAAAAAACTACTTTCTATTACAACAATGATTTCAATAGTAAAAACTTTGCCGGTACAACCACACCGTTGATACCTGGAAAAACTTACTGCGCTCATTTTGTTCCAAAGATGTTAACAACAACTTCTGAAGATGATATTAATTTTCTTCTCAAGGAACAAAATGCTATTCTTGTCGGAGGACATGGTTTAATGCTGGCTTATAGTCAACATAAAGATATGTTTCCGAAAGCTCGGAATATTATATCTTTTGATCAAAAAGATGGATTATGGAAAGATGAAGTTGGGTACCATAGGGTACCTAAGATCAAGCTTGACTGGCAAGGTGACTTTTATTTCGAATTAAGCCTCTTTGAAAATGATCGAGGAATTGGTTATTATCTACTTTATTTTTCTGAAAAATAATTCTCAATTATTTTTTTGATTATATTTGTCTATCTATTTAATACCTCAGCTTTTATAAGTTGAGGTATTTTTTTATGCAAAATTAAATCTTTCAAAATAACCATATTTCTGGTATATTCAATGAATGTCACTATCAATCGGAATCGTAGGTTTGCCAAATGTAGGAAAATCAACATTATTTAATGCCCTTACTAAAAAAGGTGTTCCTGCAGAAAATTATCCTTTTTGTACAATAGATCCATCTGTGGGTATTGTTCCTGTTCCTGATGAACGCTTATGGAAACTTTCAGAATTTTCTAAATCAGCAAAAACTATTCCAGCTGTTATTGAATTCGTAGATATTGCAGGTCTTGTAAAAGGTGCATCAAAGGGTGAAGGTCTTGGAAATAAATTCTTGGCAAATATTCGTGAAGTAGATGCAATACTAGAAATGGTTAGAATCTTTCCTTTGAAAAGTGAAAAAGGAAATGAAATTATGCATGTCTATGGAGACATAGATCCACTCCGTGATATTGAAGTTATAAACCTAGAGCTTATTCTCGCTGACCTAGAAACAGTATCAAAAAGAAAAAGTAATATTGCTCGTGAAGTTAAAAAGGGAGACAAAGAATTTATTATAGAAGATCAGGCTTTAGCTAAACTTGAAATAGCTTTTGAAAAAGCACAGCTTGCAAATACTGTAGATTTCGATGATAAAGAATTAGAGAAAATAAAAATGTTAAACCTCCTTACTCTGAAGCCTTTTCTTTATGGATTAAATAAAAGAGGTGGAACACAAAATCTTGATGAAATGAATCCTGAAATTTTCAAAGAATTAACTGACTATATAGAAAGTACAGGTTCAAGATATGTTGTGATAGATGCAAAAATTGAAGAAGAGTTAAAAGATTTTGAAGGAGATGAAAAAGAAATGTTCCGTAAAGAAATGGGTGGAGACGATGATGGAATAAATCATTTGATTACTGAAGGTTATAAACTTCTCGGTCTTGATACTTATTTCACAACAGGAGAAGATGAATCTCGTGCTTGGACTATTAAAAGTGGTAGTACTGCACCTGTTGCTGGTATGGCCATACACACTGATTTTAAAGATAAATTTATTCGTGCGGAAGTAGTATTCTGGAAAGATTTACTTGATGCTGGTAGTTACGGTGAAGCTCGTTCAAAAGGAAAAGTTAGAACAGAAGGAAAGGAATATATTGTTAAAAATGGTGATGTTATAGAGTTTAAGATTTAGAGGTCCAACCTCTAGCTGGTAATCTGCGGTTATATCTCTAAATAAAAATATGCGTATAAATTTTTTTGAAGAATATCCTACATCTGAAAATCTCGAAAAGGCAAAATTAATTGATTTTAATTCAACTATTTTTTTAGCTGCACATTCTTTAGAAGAATTTCATAAATACAAAAAGAATCTTCTTGATATTAATAATAGATTAGATGTTGCATATTGGCCAATACTTAATAATACTTATTGGATTTCTCCATTTTCATATACAAGTGATTTAGAAAAATTATTTAAAGAATTAAAAGAAAATAAGGAAAAACTTACAATTCTTATTGATTTAGAATTACCACTTTTAAATAATAGATTTTTATTTTTTAAAAATTTTTTATCTTTTTTAAAAAATAAAAGAATTATTGGAAAATTCTTAAAAGAAGCACCACTTTATAATTTAAATATTATTACAGCAGAATATCCACCGTTTAGTTATTTTGTTTTAAAAATTTATAGAATGTTTGGAATTTCTTTTGATAATAAAAAATATAATAATAAATCTTGTGTTATGTATTACACAAGTATGATTTCTAATAAATATATTTTAAATAAAATAAAAAATAATTTAATTAAGATTAAAAAAGAAAATAATAAAAATATTGAGATTGGTTTAGGAACAATAGCAACTGGAGTGCTTGGTAATGAACCAATTATTTCTTGTGAAGATTTTAATAGAGATCTTTCTTTTGCAAATGATAATAATTTTGAAATGGTTACAATATTTAGACTTGGAGGTTTAAATGAAGAGTATTATAAAATAATAAAAAATTATATTTAATTTATGAAAAATAATTGGCAAAATGCTCAAAATATTTTAAAAAAAGATGGGGTAGTAGTACTACCTACTGATACTTTATATGGAATAATCGCAAGTGCAGAGTCAAAAAAAGCAGTTGAATATATATATAAAATAAAAGGACGAAATGAAGATAAGCCTTTTATTGTTCTTATAAACTCCTATAAAGATTTAGGATTGTTTGGCGTTAAGATAGATAAAGAGCAGGCCAAATTTTTGGAAAAAATTTGGCCTGGAAAGGTGAGTGTCATCCTGCCTTGTATGCAATCAAAATTTAATTATTTGCACCGTGGAACAAAATCAATAGCATTTAGAATGATTGGAGAAAAAAATAAAAACTTATTTAATCTAATTAAAAAAGTGGGTCCATTGGTTGCTCCTAGTTGTAATAAGCAAGGTGGTACACCAGCAGAGAATATTACAAAAGCAAAAGAATATTTTAATAATGAAATAGATTTATATATAAATGGTGGTATTAGAAAATCATCTCCATCAACACTGATTAAATACGAAAATGGTAAATGGATTATTTTAAGACAAGGAGGTATAAAAATAAACATCGGACATCTCTAGAGATGTCCGATGTTTATTTTTATATTATTTATCGCTCTTTTTTGATTTAGATTTACTTGCTTGTTCTTTTTTAAGATCCATAATTTCTTCTATTAACTTTCCTAGAGTTTCTTCCATTCTTGTTAATATTTCATCATCTTTCTTTTCTTCTTTTTCCTCTTCTTCGTCTTCTTCTTGAATATCTTCCACATCTTCCTGAATCTCATCAACATCTTTTTGAATCTCATCAACATCTTCCTGAATTTCATCCACATCTTTCTGAATTTCTTCCACATCTTCCTGAATCTCATCAACATCACGAGCAACAGCATGAAGCTTTCTTGCTTGACGGTTCACACTCATTTGAATAAATATAGAAAGGTAGATGGCTTCAAGAGAAACTATTGTTGTAAGTACAAGGAGAATATTATCAAGTTCAAATCCCCAAAAATACAACAGAAAAGCTGTTATAAAAAGAATTGTATGTATAACAAGTGAATTGGTAGAGCCAATCCATCGAGTTGCACGAATGGCAACTTTCTCTAAACCTTCTGCTGATTTTTTTCTTAACTCTTTCATATCTAACTTTATTATACACCTTTTTTCTGATATACTCTATATATTATGGAAACAAATATAAATAATACAAAGCAGTCAAATTTCGTAAAAATATCTATTATAGTTGCTATCGTTATTGTTATGAATATGTTTTTTAATTATGGTGTTTCTCTGGTTTTCAAGGAGCCAGTTATGGATTCCTATATTAAGCCTACTCAAGTCTTAGAAACAATAATATCTAAAGATAAATGTATTTCTGTTGGTGGTCAATGGAGTGAAAATGTTAACTTAAATGACAAAGGTAAAACACAAATAGAAGGTTACTGTAATGAGAATTATACAAACCAATTAAACTATGATAATGCTCGCAAAGTTTATGATAGAAAAGTTTTTGTTACATTAATTATCTTAGGTGTTCTGTCTCTAATATCTGCCGGATTTATTGGAATTCAGATTCTCTCTATTGCTTTTGCTTGGAGTGGAGTATTATCTCTATTTATTGCTTCTGTTCGTTATTGGTCTGAGGCTGATAACTGGGCAAAGGTTGTTATCTTGGCAGTATCTCTCGGTATACTTATCTGGCTTGCTGTAAAGAAATTCAATAAATAAAAAATAATTTAGTCTATGAAAAATTACGATCACAAGAAAATTGAAAAAAAATGGCAGAAAGAGTGGATTAAAAATGAAACTTACACTACTTCAAATACTAGTAAAGATAAAAAGATGTATGTTCTTGATATGTTTCCTTATCCATCTGGAGTTGGATTACATGTAGGACATCCTCGTGGATATATAGGTAGTGATGTTTATTCTCGTATGAAGAGAATGTCTGGATACAATGTGCTTCATCCTATGGGATATGATGCTTTTGGACTACCTGCTGAACAATACGCACTTCAACATAAAATACATCCCAGAAAAGCAGTAGAAGAAAATGTTGCTACTTTTGAAAATCAATTGTCTATGATTGGTCTTTCTTACGACTGGTCACGAAAAGTAAATACAACAGACCCAAAATATTATAAATGGACACAATGGATTTTTCTTCAGATTTATAATTCATGGTTTGATAAAACAAAAAATAAAGCTCGACCTATAGATGAGCTTGAAGATATTTTTGTAAAAAGTGGAAACTCAAAAATAAATGCTGTGCATAGTGATATAGAAAATTTTTCAGCAAAAGACTGGAGTAATTTTTCTAAAAAAGAAAAACAAGATATTCTCATGAAGTATCGTCTTGCTTATGAAGGATACAGTGAAGTGAATTGGTGTGAAGAGATGGGTACAGTTCTTGCAAATGATGAAATAGTAAATGATGCAAACGGAAATCCAGTATCTGAGCGCGGTGGATATAAAGTTGAAAAGAAATCTATGCGCCAATGGTTTATGCGTATTACTGCTTATGCAGATAGACTTTTGTCTGGACTTGATACTCTAGAGTGGAGTGATCATCTTAAAGAAATTCAAAAAAATTGGATAGGGAAATCAGAGGGAAGTGAGATTGATTTTAATATCAAAATTAACAATCTCTTTTTCTCTGGTCCTCGGACGAGGGAGATGGAAACCAGTGCCAGACCATTCGAAAAAGAGATTGTTAATTTTGATTCCATAAAAGTATTTACTACACGAGCAGATACTATTTTTGGTGCTACTTATGTAGTTCTCGCACCAGAACATTTACTTGTTCAAAAATTAAAATCAAATATTGAAAATTGGAATGAAGTAGAAAAATATATTTCAAGTCTAAAAAATAAAACAGAAGAAGACCGTACTAAAAATGACAAAGAAAAAACAGGAGTAGAACTAAAAGGAATCAAGGCTATAAATCCTGCAAATGGAGAAGAAATTCCTGTTTGGATTGCTGATTATGTTTTAGCTTCATATGGTACAGGTGCAATAATGGCAGTTCCACAGCATGATGACAGAGATAGAGATTTTGCTATTAAGTTTGATTTACCTATTTTAGATAAACCATTTGTAGATGCAAAAGAAATTACAGAAAAAGTTGGTGGAAAAATAGTTACAAAATATAAAATGCGAGATGCTATTTTTGCTCGTCAGAGATACTGGGGTGAGCCTATTCCACTTAGACATAATTCCGATGGAATAATTTCAGAATTAAAAGAAAAAGAACTACCTCTTGAATTACCAAATGTAAAATCATATGAATCAACAGGCACAGGGGAATCTCCGCTTGCAGGTGTAAAATCATGGGTAAAAGAAGGATATGAGACAAATACAATGCCAGGTTGGGCTGGTTCTTCTTGGTACTTTTTACGCTATATGGACCCACAAAATTCTAAGAACTTTGCATCAAAAAAGGCAATTGATTACTGGCAAGAAGTAGATGTTTATGTTGGTGGACAAGAACATGCAACAGGGCATTTATTATATTCAAGATTCTGGAATAATTTTCTTTATGATATGGGTTATGTTTCAAAAAAGGAACCATTCAAGAGACTAAAAAATCAAGGTATGATTCTAGCGACAGATGGACGCAAGATGAGTAAGAGATGGGGTAATGTTGTAAACCCAGATGACATCGTAAACAATTACGGTGCAGATACTTTGCGTGTTTATGAAATGTTTATGGGTCCATTTGAACAAAGCCTACCTTGGTCAACAGAAAGTATTATCGGATCAAGAAGATTTATTGATCGTGTTTACAGACTTCAAGAAAAAATAACTGAAAATAAAAGTTCCGAAGAAGTAGAAAAGATTTTACATAAAACAATTAAAAAAGTGAGTGAAGATATTGAAAACTTTGCTTTCAATACTGCTATTTCTTCGATGATGATATTTATGAATGAGATAGAAAACAGTGAAATCAATAAAAATGATTTTAAAATGTTTTTACAAATCCTCGCACCATTTGCTCCGCACATAACAGAAGAATTATGGATGACTCAGGGAGAGAAGAAAACAATTCATAAAAGTATTTGGCCAAAATATAATCCAAAAAAAATTATTGAAGATAAAATAAAAATTCCAGTTCAAATAAACGGAAAAGTTCGTACTATTTTCATCGCAAATGCTGATATGTCAGAGGATGAAATAAAAACACAAGTTTTGAAGGAAAAATCACTCGCTCAATGGATAGAAAATAGGGAAATTAAGCGCATAATTTATGTCCCTGGAAGGATATTAAACATAGTTGTTTAAACTCTAGTTTTTAAAATCAAATATCTGGCTTATCCACAGTAAAAATATGAACTTTTTAGATTTTTTTATGATATAATATGTGTGTATTATGTCAGAAAAAAATAACAAAAAATTTATAGAATTTTTTAAGAAATTTTTTCAAAAAATTAAACCCAGATTTTCCTTCCATTACGTTGCCTACACCATACTATTTACAATAATAGTTTTTTCTGTAATCTCAGTTGTTTCAGCTACTACTCCAAACCCTGGTCACCCTTGGGCTGAAGTTGGTGATGGAGTTTTCAATGTAACAAATAATCAAACAGCTACTCGTACTTATACTTTTCCAGATGCAAATGCGACAGTACTCACAACTAATGCCGCAGTTACCGTTGCTCAAGGTGGAACAGGTCTAGGAACTATTGCTGACAAAACTCTTCTAGTTACAACTGCTGCAAATACACTTTCTGCTTTAGTTATTCCTGCTGGTCAATCAATCCGAAGAAATGCTGGTGATACAGCTTTTGAAGCATTCACTCCAGGATCAGGAACTGTTACTGCTGTTTCAGTTGCAACTGCAAATGGAATTTCAGGTTCTTCTTCAGGTGGTACAACTCCAGCTCTAACTCTTTCTCTTGGCGCGATTACTCCATCGACAGTAAACGGCCTTACTCTAACTTCAAATGCAACTGGATTCTCTGTATCTGGTGGAACAACTTCAAAGTCATTAACAGTTTCAAATAGTTTAACTCTCGCTGGTACTGATGCGACAGTGATGACATTCCCGACAACTTCTGCAACTATCGCTCGTACAGATGCAGCTCAAACATTTACAGGAACACAAACTTTCTCTTCAACTATTTCTGGGTCTATTTCTGGTTCTGCTACTACTCTTACAAATACTCGTGCAATCAACGGAGTTAACTTTGATGGTAGTGCAGCTATAACTGTTCCTGTAAATAATGCAAATGATGTTGCAACAGCAAGTGCAGTGTATCCACTCTGGACAGCAACTGCTGGAGGAAACTTTGCAGCAAAAGTTTCAACAACAGCTTTATCTTTTGTTCCATCAACTGGAATATTATCTGCAACTGGATTTTCAGGAAGTGGTGCAAGTTTAACTTCACTAACTGCAGGTAATCTATCAGGTACAATTCCAAGTGCAGTATTAGGTAATTCAACTCATTATATCGGTACTACTGCTATTACTCTAAACAGAGCAAGTTCGGCATTAGTATTAACAGGTATTACAAGTATCGACGGTAGTGCAGCATCCGCAACAAAAGCCACAAACTTAGTTGGTGGAAACTCTACAACATTACTTGGTTCAATTCCATATCAATCAAACACTGATACAACTACACTCCTTGCTCCAAACACAACAGCAACAAAGAAATTTTTTAGAATGACAGGTACTGGAACAAATGGTGCTATACCTGCTTGGGATACTTTGGTTGATGCTGATATACCAGCTACTCTTACAGGTAAAAGTGTTAATGGTGTGACTCTCTCAACATCAGCTGGTGCAACAAACTTTTTAGCAGGTGATGGAACTTACAAAGCTGCTAGTGGTGGTAGTATGGTTTATCCAGGTTCTGGAATTCCAAACAGTACAGGTTCTGCTTGGGGAACATCATATTCTACAATCGGTTCAGGTACAGTTCTTGCCCTTGCAACAGATCCAACATTTACATCTAGTATTACAACTCCATATATACTTGGTGGAACAACTGCAACTTCACCACTTACTCTCCAGGCTACATCAGCGACAGGAGCATCAGGTGCAAGTATTAATTTTAAAGTTGGAGATAATGGTAGTCTTCAACCTCTTACAATTACAAATGAAGGAAGAGTTGGAATTAATACAAACAGTCCTGCTGCTGGTTATGCACTTGATGTAAATGTTGGATCTGATGATGCAAGATTTTATGGTAGTGGAGGTGGTGGCTTAGGTTTTGTTCTCGAAGATACAGCACCTGGTGGTCATGCATGGTATTTTAATACTAGTCCTGTCGATGGAGCTTTTGGTATTAGTCATTCTGGGGCGACTGGTTCTACAGGACTTCCTGGAACTCGTGCTTTAACTATATTACCTAATGGTAATGTCGGTATTGGATCATCTTTAACAGCAACAGCTCTCCTTCATTTAAGTGCAGGTACATCAGCAGCTGGAACTGCTCCACTTAAATTTACAGCTGGAACAAATCTAGGAACAACAGAAGCAGGTGCAGTTGAATATGATGGTACACACTTGTATTTCACAGCAGTGAATGCTGGTACAAGATATCAGTTAGATCAACA